>JAEEGL013807884.1_pt1 | contig 14669 bp, 8 predicted proteins | sample 9134231 | NCBI WGS metagenome assembly JAEEGL01 (sample SAMN16246548, study PRJNA631951) | gut metagenome | biome: gut microbiome; feature: rumen; material: fiber-attached | host: Bos | place: Iran: Karaj | collected 2018-10 | reverse complement strand
ATATAGCTTTTGGAACTCCCTATTCTGGAGGCCAGTTCATTTTGAGTCACTTTTACTCCCACACGGGCATCCTTAAGGACCTGCCCTGAATAGAACGCATAAGCCTGTTCTTCTGCCTTGATTCTTTCCTCACTGCCAGGAACCCCAAACTCAGCATCCAACACACTATCATAATCTCTTATCTTGTTGTCATTTACATGTTTTCTCATAATATGCTTTCTTTATTCGCCTTGCTTTGCTTTATCGATTTCTATTAACCATTCCATCGCAAAAGTAACAAAGGTTGCATTATTCTGCAACTTTTAGCCGATACTAAGCGGGAAATTGACTCTGTCCGCCCCAAATAATTTACGCTGACGAAATGGAACAATGGCATCCCTGCCATCATTCTCTTCGACCCAATGGCAACATCACCGCCAACGACATCCGCGGTCCTGAGATTGAAGATGCTTTAAGTAAGATTAAGTTTTAGCTCAGCGATTTTATTCAAATCAGCTTTTCCAGATTTTCTACTCGCTGCGTAGAAAATGTCTGGATATGTGTTATAGAAAGCAATAAAATGGTAAAGATTGGCTGTTTGAAATCCATCCCCATATTTGTTCACCAAAGATAATGAGAGGTTCTTTATTATTCGCTTCCCATACTCTGCCCTTTTAAACTTCAGCACCTCCTGCTGAATGCGCATTCCCAGCAGCCAGTTTCGCTTGATTAGAGTCTCATTTATCGCTCTGTATGCATACTGTTGCGACTGTTCTATAATCAAAGACGCATCTTGCAGCAACCCTTTGTCAAGCAGATAGTCTTTCTCCTCCTTTTTCCTTCCCATAGCCTTCTTTGTTCACATCTCTCCACAAAGAAAGCACCTCCTGAAGAAAAGAGGATGCCAAGCGGTAAAATTGACTCTGTCCGCCCCAAATAATTTACGCTGACGAAATGGAACAATGGCATCCCTGCCATCATCCTCTTCGACCCCCCAGGGCAACATCATCGCCAACGACATCCGTGGCCCTGAGATTGAAGATGCGTTAAGCAAGATTAAGTTTTAGCTCACTTAGAGGTTCTTCCCACCAAGTATAAACTCAGGACAAACAACCCGCAACAACTTAAGATAGAGACAATTCCTGCTTTACCTATTAGTTCCCCATTATTATCCGAGGGATCTAAAGATAAAACCACTCCGGCTATCATAGCGCCAAGACTCACAAAAAAGAAGAATACAGAGAGTAATAAAAGAAGACAATAAAAATCATATAAAAAAGACTTCGCTGCCCCCACTTTCACGACGGGAGCATTTATCTTTTTCTCAGGAGTGTCGAACACTTTTTCTATCTCCTTTCTCAGCGATTCTTTTTCCTTGTTTTTTCTTGCGGATTCTCTAGTTGCACGATTAAAAATAACTATTGACAAGATCATAAGGAAGACTCCCACAAACAATTTGATATAATTGTCATGAAATCCTTCTCTTAAACCCTTTTCAACACCTAAAATGGTTAAAGTTGAACCGACAACAAGAGAAATAATTGCAACGCAATTCCTTTCCTTTCTCCTCCGATAGGCCTCCTCGATGATTTCCTTATTGTCCGGCATAAAAAGATCGCTTTTTTCTTCTCGTCTAAGTAGTAAAATATTACTCTTATTTATAGCGATAGACATCCGCTACCATCCTGTAAATAGTTGAATGCCTGTCTGGTGTATTCAACACCACAATACCTACAACATCTCCTCCCATCTTCATCGCTTCTGATCTCATCCTTGACATGCAGGCATCATATGTACCCCTCCTGTCTGCAGTAAACCCTGTATCATCTATCGTAATCGACCCTATTCTCTCTATATTCCCTGGCAACGCCTGATTGACATTGTATATCTCTACTGATGTTGTTGGCGGAAGTTTTACATCAGCTATCGCTCTTACACTCAGCCCACAGCTGTTCAGAACTATAATAAAAGCTAAACATATTAGTATGGCACGTAGTTTCTTCATCTCTTAATATCTATTTCATCCAAAGTTAACATTTTATCCAAAATCTTGGCAGGAATCTATTTTATCCACGAATTTCGTCCTCTCCGCTGAAATATATTCAGATCATTTTGCAAAGCATTTCTAGTAAATTAGTAAAAAGTATCCCAAAATCGAATTTTGAACTAAAAAAGGTACTCGCAGGTCTGCACCTTTCGGTAAGAGATTAGAAAGAGACTGGCTCTATTTTCTCTATTATTATATGGGTAAGGATTCTATTGGATACGAGGAGATTTATTGCCAACTACAAATCCTTAAAGAATCCGAACGATTCATCTACCAGGGCGCGGCGATCAAGACCAAGGTTTCGCTTTTCGCAGGACGTCTCTGATACAAGGCAACAAGAGAAACATGCTGCTAGATTCAATTGGTCCTCATTTTCCCAACACAAAGGGTCAGAAGAGCACTCCTTAGCTCGATCCAAAGCAGATTCAATTATCCCCTTAATCAAGTCTGGCTGCCCTTGCCATACCAGCCCACCCATGCTACCTTCTGAACCATCTGCTGTGTATATAAGAACACCACACATTCTGTCAGAATAGTAAAGCCTCTCTTGGAGACTAGCTGTCGGATAGCCGCAAGAGAACTCTAGTGCTTTCATAATAATATGTGAGAAAGTATGCAATAGATAGAATCGTGGAGCGCCGAATTGATTCATTTCCTCTTTTAAAGCCTTACCTATTTCGCCTTCGGGTTGATTATATCTCATGTCGAACAACTCTTGATTTTGATTTACCCAATTGTCTACAGCAGACATATCAAACTCAAAATAAAGTCCTTCTCCCATGCTTTGATTAGCTGGTAGAGAGTGAACTTTTTCAATGGGCTCGTTATAAATCTTTTGCCCTGTATTTCTAAAGACTGAGCCATCGATTCTTAGTGGTACAGGCATGCCAACTCGACTAAAGCCAAGTTGTGTCAGGGTGATCGCTAATGTGTCAACTTGTTGTATTTTTTTGAAATAAGGCTTTAAAGAATCAGGCAAGTTGATATCTCTAAATTCCAAATTGGGGATACCTGGGATCGATTCATTATAATTAGAGAACACTTTATACTCCTCGTATCTATAACGTTCATGAGGGTCTCCCGTTGTGTCTTTTTTTTGTAAGAAACGATTGCTGATGATTTCTGCTTCTGATTGTGATAATTCGATATCGCTATCTTCAGCCTTATCAATAAGATCAACTTGCTGCATATAAGCATCCTTTGTTAGACTTGGATTTCGTTCCAAAGCTTTAGGATACCATCTTGTATTCAGTAAATCGAGGACTTTTTGTAGTTTCTGAGACAAAACCGCATCGGGGAGATAACGTGGTGGGATGTATAAACTGCTAAAAGAATCAGCGTAATAGACGCTATTACTTGTCACGAGCGCCATCCGCATTACACTACGAGCACCATGTTTATCTTTGCATGGATCACTTGACCGCGTGCCAATTCCATTCCAGGGTGTATCTCCTTTGCAGAAAGGACGGATATTCATAATACCTTCCAGTCCATAAGTCTTCCCGCATTTTTTACACTTTAGCGTACCCCAACTCTCAGAATTATTGCGATTCTCAATCCATTGCAGTTCATGTCGCCCTCCACAGGAGCAGTCTTGACAGGGATAATCGAATAATTCAAAGCCTGCATGATCTTTCATTGCGTCCTTCTTCCCGTCTATTCCAGCACAGAATAATTGATACCAGGGAATATCAGAGATATGCCCATTCTCGCAAATTAGCAGAATGGGGATTTGAACTAAGGTCTCATAAACATCCTTAAGTTCTCCTTTGTCTTTAAAAGTCCTTTGCGTTTTTCCAAAAGGATCTCTTGGCGGAGCAAAATACTGTAGTTTATTGTCTCCTGTTTCACGCTTCCAAAGAGTTTCCCATTCTTCTATAGGTTTAAAAAGTTTCTTCTCTCTGCTGTAAAACCATCTGGGAAAGTGAATAGCTGGAATGGAGAAATGATCAGGGCGGAGTTCATGTCCCGTATTATCCTTGCACCTAATGTATAATGGATGCTTCTTTTCTCTGGGATAGTTCCAGTTATCTAAGGAAAGATGAGGGACATCGATCAAATACTTGAGTTTAGGTATATCTTGGTCTTCCTTTAGAAACTCAACAAATCTAGGATCATTAATAATGTCGACACCTGTCAATCTTGAAACGGACTCGGCATCACCCTCTCCGAAATTCTCAATATGTTTGTTAACATCTCTGACAAAACCCCAGAACGAAACGGATTCTGGCATTATGAAGAACCCCGCTTTTGTAGTCACGATCGACCCCACTCCTGCATTTGAGGAAAGAACTTTGAATTTTCCAATACCCTGATTGTACTGAATGTCTTTATGAATTTCCATACTAGTTCTCCTTTACATTTAATACAGCTTCTGATTCAACAGTCCTAAGTGACATAGGAACAGCCCACATATTCACGGCTTCATCATCCATATACGCATCTAGCGCAAGAAACAGGTCTTTCCATTTTATATGGGTTCTGCTCAACTCGTTAAGGAAGGTAGAACCTGAATACCTTAATGAATAGGATTCAACATCCTGCTTATCAACCAGTTGTTGCCAATTCTGAAGCGCCGTTGCAATGAAAGTCTCAATATAATTCTCTAGTTCGGGAGTAAGTAACTCACGAAGGTTATCCGGCAAAGATTGCGTACGGGCTAATCGATTCTTGAAATATTCCGCCAATTCCCTTAGCAATTGTTGTTGAATCGATGGGGATAATACTCCAGCACTTTCTTGATTCGCCAAATTAGAATAACCATGACGAATCATAGTTGCCGCGTATAGAGGCAAATACTTATTTACAGATTTCTTAGAGAAAGGAGTAATGGATATTGGTTCCACATAGTAATACAGCTTCTCGTGGAATTCTCTGAAACGCTCGAAATGAGATAAATCTCGTGCTCTGAAAGGGTTGTGAAGGGTTAGTACTATTCCAGCTTTGTTTCTTGCAACGCGGCTACTAGCCTGGATATACTCGGCTATGTTGCGTGGCATTGAGTTCATAACAATTGTATTAAACCTATCCACATCCAAGCCGACTGAAATCATATTGGTGGCAAGGATTAAGTCGGGCGGAGTACTCCCTGAAACCCATTTATTTGTATTTGGATCTTTGTGCGGATAGCGGTTCTCTGCATTCCAGTGCTTACTTACTTCATCTAGTTCTTTAACTACCTCCGCGCCAGTTAGACGCCCTGTTAACTCAGATTTCTTAAATGAAGAATCGTATCCATACAAACATTCTAGTTTATCACTAAACCTAAGTACTCTCTTAAACAAGCGTCTCGTGTACTTAGTGAATTCTGTAAAGAACTGGGCGTCAGTCTTTCCAACCTCTTTTAGACTATTGAAATAGTCGATTATGGAATGATAGAAGTCCATGGCTTCCTGGACTTTCACTTCACTTAGTTCTGTAACATGCTCTTTTTCAAAAAGAGCTCGATGAACAAACAAAGTGGCGACTAAACGCATCTGAGTCGTCATATGGGTTCTACCTGTAGGAAAGATTCCAACATACTTTCGTTTAGATATATAGCGGACCTCGTCGTTGACTTTTTCCCTCTGATAGAAAGAGAAGAAGGAATCATCATAATCAGTTCCGGGTTTAGGAAATATGCTAACATCCCGATCATAAAGAGCACGAATCTGAAGCTCTGTGTTGCGAGTCGTTGCCGTTGATGATACTATTTTAGGCCGTATTATCAATCCAGAATCGTTTCTATATGAGCAGAGTTGGTCAACTGCACATTCAAATAAACTGACAGCAGATCCTAAAGGGCCTAATAGAAGATGTAATTCATCCTGGATAATCAAAGAAGGCGGAAGGAATTCAAGCCCTCCTTTACCAAATAACCTCCTTGAATCCTGTTTCGGATTAGTTGAAGATACTCGATGTCCGAGTGCTGCAAACTTATCCACTGTCCCAAATAGTAAAGTGGGAGGCGTTTGATAGATATATTCATCACATAGCATCACCGGAATACTATCCGAGAAAGTGCAATTGATATTGTCACATCGGAATACTATTTTGGGTTCTGATTGTGAGCCAAAGTTTTGATACTTTAGAGGCTGACCACAACAAGGGCACTTATCAAGAGGGATTCGTGATCCCTTCCTTTTATCATTCTCTATAATGTTCCATTTCTGGCATTCTTCTAATAAGCCATCTTCTCGTTTGTTCCCTTTTGCTTTATTCGGCAGCGAGTTATCACCGACGAAAAGACCGATGGAGATGGGCTCATCTCCTAAGTCATAAGCCCCCCATCTTCTTAGTTGTTCAAGCGCTAAAATAAGGCGCATCGCTCGCTGGAATTGTTGGGTAGCTAGTAGACGGAGGGTATATCTCATAATGGCGGTTGTCCCACCACCCATAACTGGTTCAGAACGTCTCCTGTTAATAATAGTAAAAGCTATTATTCCCAGGTATGCCTCCGTTTTGCCGCCTCCAGTAGGGAACCAGACAAGATCTACTATCTCATTTCGATATTTCCAATTTGGATCATCTGGACGTTGAATAATACCGTCAATATTTAGAAGAATGAATGCTAGCTGGAAAGGACGCCACGCCGCAGGGAAATCACCGAATAGGTGATCATCAGCTTTCTCTTTATAGAACTCGAAGGTTGTTTCTTCGTTTGTGGATCTTTTGCTATGCCACAGTTGAATAAACATGGCCGTGTTCATTAATCTGAAGGATAGCATATTCTCGGATTTGTTCTCCAACAATAGCTGAATATTGTTCAGCATGCGATCACAATCCGCTTGACACTTGTCTAAATTGTCATTTCCAATTCTGTGGTCTCCGTCTTCTTTAGATATAACTGTTCTTTGCGTCTTTATCCAAGTGTCATAAGAAAGAACAAATCCTTTCAAATGATGAACTATCTCTTCATCCGTTGCATCAGAGAACAATGAGAGCCACTTAAATTCAAGAGCTTTTGAGTCAGTAAGAAGAGGCTTTGGTACCATTGTGCCTTTTTCTTCGACGAAAGAAAATTTATCTCGGGGGATTGGCTCTACATCTGGCGTCTCATAAGATGGTATGAATTCGGACTTCACCCACCTTTCTTTTTCATTTACTCTCCAGTCAACTGAGCATAAATGCCCAACTCCATAGTCATTTATCGATCGATAAAGGTAATTCAGTTGGTCAACATCTTCCTGGTGAGATTCTCTTGTATTCTCCTGATACTTAGTTAAAAAGGGGCTTTCAATCTTTATTTGAACACCGAAGAAACATCTTTCGTTGACCTTTTCGGTAACAATTGAAAAGTAGTGTTCATTGTCTTCCTCAAACGGAGCTGATGTGTTCTCCAACTGTACCTTGAGATATTGTTTATTGTGGGGGCCGGACGCTAACCTGGTTAACCGTAACCATACTGACAATCTGAGAAGACTCTTTCCACTTTCTGGATATTCATCGAAACAGATGTTGAGGTCTTCGTATTTCTTGGGAGAGAAGATCACCTTTTTACCAGCAGTATTAAAGTCAATACAACTGAGGTTTATCTCCTTATCAAAAGAATGGGAACGCCAAAAACCGAATGATTTGGCATTGCAGATATTCATAGCGTCCTCCAAGTATGATAGATAAGTTTCAAACTTTTCTATGCTTTTGATCCTGGTATCTACGGCTTCGCGCTCTTCTGCTGTTAAATATGTTTCTTTGAACGTCTTTAGCTTTCTCCAAAGGCGTTCTTTATATGATTTCAGATATCGATAGTTCTCTCCAATTTGCTCATATTCGCCGTCAAGTGTCCCATTTGGATTAGTGGCAACTCTTTTACAAAGCTCCTGATTAATTGTAAGGATCGTTTTTTTAACTATCCCTATCACATTGCTGATATTTGTTGCTAAACGAACACCATCACTATGCAAAGAGAAGAACGGAGTTAAGGTTTCTTTGTAATTTTTATAAAACTCAGAGAAGCCAGCTAAATCCTCGACTCTAATAATAATACTACAGCATTCTTGTTTGGAGATTTTTGTATAATACCGTCCAGAGATGCGAACCGTTAAATCGGAAGCGTAAATGGGTGCCCCCTTCTTATCAAGGCAACAAGAAATACCAATCGTAGTAGGGAACCTTTGACTTAAAGAATACAAATCTTCATCATCGGCACCTAAGCGATTAGCCTGCTCTTCCAATTCCTCGCTACTATTGTCATCTTGTGATTCTTGATATGAAGAATCACTTTCAAGATCCGGGTCAATAGGAGATGATAGGCTCTCTTCATTTAGCTCATCGCTAGTCTTTTGCTTTCTCTGCGGGAAAAGTACAGCAGTGCTGTATAATGAACCAGGTGTAGTATTAATTACTTCTTCGCTAGAGTCCTTATCATTAGTTTCCTCTAGGCAGTAAAACTGTCCATTGCACGCACCGGGCCCCTCCATTTGTTCCCGTATGAATTTTTCAAGAGAATCACGCTTTGTCAGAATCATATGAAATGCTTTTTACTGGTTTTAGTGTTATCTCAAGTAGCTCCACTAAAGTATTAACTTCCGCAGCACTATTTATCTCTAATAAGGTGAGTATTTCGGAATGCTCCTCTACTAAACCCTCAAATAATCGTTCATCAACAGAAGAAACGGTAAGGATGGACTGAAGAAGAGATTCAATCTGGCTATTAAGTAATCTTGTGTTGTTATTCTTTATAAGTTTTTTTGTTAGCATTATTCGATGATAGGCAGAGCCTAAATCGAAGCCAAGATATTTGAGTAAACTATTCTGGCTTTTTCTGCTTCGAGGTAAAATCATCGGATAATCGAAATCAAACCATCTCTCAAATCCGTGGAGAGAGATCTCTTTATTGACGGGAAATATTGCATTATATATTTCCTTAACACCATATAAATCAACTTCCCGTTTAAGGAGGTATTTCCAGAGTTCGATATCCGAATCTATTTGTTCTTGAGTTAACCCAAAAGAGGGGTCTCTTCGAATATAGCCTTCCGCTTTTAAGTTGCTGTCGGTTTTCCGAATAAGGGAATCTTTAATTTGTTCGACCAGGTCATCAAGCATTTGGATTTCTATTCCCTCCTCAAAAGGCAGCTCCTTGAGAGAACATATACAATACTGTTGCCCATCTTTGTATATAATGCGATCCGCCGCCAAGCGTTTTAGTCTGCTGTTCTCAAATACAACGGTGCATCTTTCCGCCATGTATTCTCTAGCATCAGCTTCAGCTTCTTCTATTTCATTAAAGACTTCTGGCATGATTGGTCTCTGAAACTTTTTCTTACTCCATCCTAGTACATCTTTCCTAAAATCAGAATACAAAAGACCGTTGAATGACTTTTCATAAAAATGCTTATTCCATTCGTAATATCGGTTGTGGGTTAACCGATTAATGATCGTTAAACCTCGCTGACCATTCCTCAAAGGTAATGGATCAAATGAATTCGGGAATGTCTTATACTGGGGATCGGTGTATCTGAAGGTAAATAAGACAACCAGATCTGCAGAAATTCCGTTTCTCAATTCTTCATAATTGGCAGTAAAGAGGACCCTATCATCTCCGGCAAATCTTCTCTTAATCGCAGATTTGTACACTTTGTCTATTCCAGGTGGAAGGACAATTGCAACACGGTAAAAATTGCTGATAAATCTTCTAATGGCACTCTCAATCTCTTCGTTCCAGAGCTGCCGGTAATAGTTTAAGAACGGGTGTAGAAAATTCAACTGAGAGACTCCTGTCTCTCGTTCACAGTCTGCTAAGAATGCATCCTGCGTTTCTGTAGTAAATGCTAATGATAATGCATTCTTAACCCTATAATTATGGGCGAGCTCATCAAGATACGAATCAACCTCTGCTGTAAATACCTCTCTGTCGGGAGAATCTATAACATAATATGAATTAGAGGCTTCCCGGCCAAATAAGAAATCAAGTTCATCAGGGGTAAAAGTAATGAAACCATCGTACTCGTCATAACCCTTTATCTCCTTGTTAAGAAGATGTGAAGCCAAAGAGTTCTTGATATTATCAATGGAATAATAGAGTTTAAAGGGTCTTTCAGAAATGTAAAATACGAAGCAATTTTTAATTCCTAAACCATACTGATTCAGTCGCCGTAGTTGGTCTTGATTAAAAGAGTATGTAATCCGTCCTCGATTCTGAGAATGAAAAATGAATAGATTCTCAATCTTAGGAATACTGCTTCGGTTCTTTCTGATCAAAGTTTCAAGTTCATGAGCATTTTGAGAAGTGGTTAACAAGACATGCCCATCCCCATTAATAATTTCAGTTGAGAACAGTTGATCAAGCCAAGGATTCTTATCCTGTTTGCGAGTAATAACATCATTCTGTTGAACGACAAATAAAGACTTTCCGGCGCCTTCTTTTTCTGAGACTTTTCCTTCAAAGAGCTTTATGAATTTTCTGAAGTACTTTCGCTCTCCATATAAATAATCTTTCTCTCGCTTGGTGGGTTTCTCTGGAGGAAAGATTGGGCCAGTAGTCTTTTTCTTGGCAATATTCAAGAATCTGTTTGATGTCGAAAAAGCAAATTTATGAATAAGGAAACGAACGAGGAGTTCTCTAGCCCATTCAGGGCATGTAGGAACATATATGACCTGAACATTAACGCCCTCTACGCCGTTGGCGACTTTGGATGTATAATGATCAACGATATTGTTCATGGCACACAAAAAACGTCTACCATTCTCTACCTGAGAATGTAACATCATTTCGCATATTGTTGGGAAAAGCCCTCTTTCATCCAGAGCAAAGGTCTGGAATTTTTCCTGTGCGCCCATAATTATGTTAGTTTAGTACGAGTATTTGTAGATCAATTATCGCTCTTGTCATGCCTATGTATAACTCAAAAGCATTGATATCTACACGACCGTTTATAATAAGTATGACATGCTTGCTCTCTAAACCTTTATATGTCAAAATTGACGTAAACGGAAGTTCTGAAGTGTTAAGACAAATATTTCGGGGGCTCAATTCCTTAATACCTTCAACAGTAGCTATTCTATCATATAATTTCTCATTCCCAGACGACTGCTCACATTTAGTGGAAGAATCAGCAAGTAATACATAATCATTCCAGTCATGAGAATGCTCACGGATACTGTTCTTTATTCCGTTAATATGTTTGATCAATTGCTTTGCTCCATCGAAGAAGAAGACACGCGTTGAGTCATAACTATCTTCTTGAATCTTCTCAAACAAATCTTTTACAGAAACTCCTGCCATTAATTGTTTGGCGTAGGAAACTATTTCTTTATTATTTGGGACTCGTTTGTTGACATCTAGTTCGAAACGCGCTCCATTTAGCGCGACCACATCAGCAATCTCCTCAATCCTTCGGCTTTCACTTTTATAGCCCTGTTCGGTATCGTAAAACACAAGATATCGACCGGTAGATATGCCGTCGCTTGTAATTGATGTAAGCGTGTTAAGAAGAGGAATAGCACCTTTATCTAAAACATCCTGAGCTTCATCTATAATAATGTAATCAAATGGTGTAAAATCTACTCGTTCTCGAAAATGAGCAAACATTTTATCTAACTTATCTTGAGCCCCACCGGTTAATATGTCCTCAAGTGAAATCTGCTCGGTAGAGTTGTTTGATTGAAGGGAAAAAACGAAGGAGGCAAATTGTTCGACACGACAATTAGGAAGCCCTGCCTGCCAAACCTCGTTTCTGATTTTCGCTTCCAGGAGTTTATTCCAACATAAATATAAGCCACGAAGAGTATGGTACTTTTCAATGTAAGCTTTTGCAATAGTGGTTTTTCCTGTTCCGGGCCCTCCTTCAATGAAAATACGTTCATTCTTCTTGAGACTATTAAAAGTACTCAGGTTGTCAATTTTAAGCCGTTCTAAAATTGCATCTAACCCTCTTTCGGAGTAAACATTCCGACTGCGATCGGCAAAATTAAAAAGGAGAGAGTGAATTGCCACTTCAACTTCTTTGGGCGTAAGGTCTGGTCTAGTACGGCCATACTTATTCTTATCACGTTCAAGAACATTGATGCAAAAATCCGCGAAAGATGAATTCGTGTTGTCTTGTTGGATTTTTGACCATAATTTGTAACCAAGATCTGAATTGGGGTTATCGCTTGTATGTTCCATCCGTGTATGAGGGAAGGCACAAACAGTATCTATAAATAATTGTGAAGAACTGACAATACGATTGTCAATGAGAGCTTGCATGTAATCACGAGCTTGGTCAAAAGGAGTTCGGTCCATAAAAGTCCGTTCTCGTGAAACCTCATAATAATATATACCTTGGTATATACCAACAAGTCCACCTTTAACTTCTACCACAATGACTCCCTTCTCACATACAAGCAAGAAATCAATTTGTATCTCATGCTGCTTATTGACTGAAACAGGAAGCCGTAAATCATGCCAAAAATGCCACGTGTAATCACTATTTGAACAATCTTGGTATATTCTTCGGAACATCTCAATCTCCCCATAGAGAGGTTTCCCATCATTTTGAGTAATGATGGCCTCAAGGTCACTAGTGATAGTATAGTTATTATGTAATACTACTGGCATGCCTTACTGATTATGATCTTCCCAAAGGGAGGGATTAAACAAGTTCATCATTTTATAATTGAACATCTCTAACAAATCATTACGGCGCTCAGGGAACATTTCCAGAATATCAACAATGTCCCTTAATGGAAGACACATTTTGATTTTATCATAATAACCGGACCTGAAATCTGCTTCAAATTGCTCAAACGGCACTAATTCTGGTCTACCTGTCACCGACAAGGTCTTTTCTTCCCAATATGACTGGTTTCGATACGAAAACTCCCAAAAAGACATTTTTTTATAGAACTGTTGCTGGTTACACCAGCGGGCAATTTGAACATATAGATTCGATATCGGTGCCTTGTGATAGTCTTCGTGTCTCATAACATAACCAACGCAGCCATATTGCATCAATACTCGTATTCTTTGGAAAAGCTCCCAGATATCTCGATAAAACTTACCCTTGTTATCTGCGTTTTGTTTAAAGCCGCAAAAGAGGTAAAACTTGGTTCCTTTTTTAGGGTTATTGCGCTTCCAAATCTTAAGCGCTCGTTCAATCAAATCTCGATCTCTCCAATTATCAAAAGCAAAAATAAAATCTCCGTGATACTTAGATTTAGCTAGCATTTGAGCCATCTCTTCTCCGTAAGGACTTTGGGCCAGCATTCTCTCATCTAGTCCCTGACGAAACTGAAAAGGGCGTCCAGTATCAATTAACTCTTGAAGAAGGGGCTTCCATACCTTTATGTCTGATGCCAAGAAATTGTCATCCCATAAACAAATATATGGTCTTTTGAGCCTCCCCTCTGTATCCCTTTCTTCGTCAAGAAACCACTTAAGCTTTGAGTATTGATGAATTGTTGATTCGAGTTTATTCACGCAGAACGGACAATGGCGAATACATCCTCTGGTTAAGAAGCCTATAGAATATTTCTGATAATCTTTGTATTTATCTGCCTTAAAACCTGCCGCGATTTGATTTTGTACAAATTCATCATATAAATGATAGTCCGGCATCTGACGAGCCATATCGATTCCCATAGTTTTCCTCCCCCCTCTATGATTTTTGAACTTATTGAGAAAACTATCGCTCTCTAAACTCTGCATGTCCTTAGACCTTTGTTTAGTAAAGCTCTCTCTGGGATCATTTACGTAAAAACCCGTTCCTCCGAGGGAAAACTTTTTCTCTTCTCGCGTACCTTTGGCTCTCAGATAAAAACGTGGCAATGATGTAAATGCGAAGACTCTCGATAGATATATTCTCTTGTATGAGGAGATCTCTGCATCCTGATCCAAGATCAACTCAAATGGGATCTGATTATCTTTTAAAAAGCCTGCGATTTTAAGTAAAACCAAATTGGGATGACGAGTGCCGTTGTCTAATAGATCCGCATCTACTAAACCCACTTTTAGCTTTCTCTTATTTCCCTTTTTACGTGGCATCAATTACGAGATTATAATTCATCAGTTTACAAAAATACACTATTTTTCGTCTTTTAAATGCTTAGAAAAGGGTTATATGATACGAGCATCAAAATATACCTTATTTATGCTTGAATCACGACCTCCTCGAAAGCTTGGAGAGAGCGTTAGATACTCCACGCAATAAAAATAAAAAAGACTGCCGATCTCATAAAGATCTGAGCTGCAAAACACATCACATAAAAAACAATCGTTATGTGAACTTTCTCTTCGCATAGGTGTAGTGGTCCCAGAAAATAGAACCACTACACGTCTTCGCCAAAATGCCAATCTAAAAAGAACTCTTTCATTAATCTATTATAGTTTGAGGTGAAAACTAAAACAGTGGTTCTGAACAGTTCAAAGCGCAGTAGAAGCCCCAAGACCCAAGATAATAACATCAATGCTTAAAAATTGCCAGTTCAAATCTTCTTCTTTTTATGGCGTGATTGACAAGGAAACCAGCAGGTTGACAAAAAACCATACAGGAAGAAAATAACCCAGCACGGCCGGTTGGTTGGACTAAGTCGCCAACAACGCAGGATTTAGTTAGAGGATTATATCCTATCGAACGCAATCGCATTTTCTTGACTATTTTTACATCCGTTGTGATGTATTTTTGCTTTTATTTCTTATATTTGCATCCAAACGAATGTAATTATGAGCAGAAATATCATATCT
>JAEEGL011576072.1_pt1 | contig 14669 bp, 7 predicted proteins | sample 9134231 | NCBI WGS metagenome assembly JAEEGL01 (sample SAMN16246548, study PRJNA631951) | gut metagenome | biome: gut microbiome; feature: rumen; material: fiber-attached | host: Bos | place: Iran: Karaj | collected 2018-10 | reverse complement strand
CTTGATGTAGTAGTCGACACTGAAGGTCAACTTGTTGTTCCAGAAACCGAAGTCGATACCGAGGTCGGTCTGTTCGCTCTCTTCCCATTTCAGGTCTTCATTGGCCAGGCGGTTGGCCTTCGAACCCACGTTCATCACACCGGTGGAACCGAAGTAATAGTTACTGTCACCACCAGTGGTTGACAGAGTGGTATAGGCGAAATCGCCGATATTGTCGTTACCGTTCTTACCCCAGCTGGCGCGCAGTTTCATGTTCGACAGCCAACTGCGGGTCTGCTCCATGAAGGCTTCGTTCATGATGTTCCATCCTGCGGAGACAGAGGGGAACGTACCGTATTTGTTGTTGGTGCCGAAGCGGCTGCTGCCGTCGCGGCGTATTGTGGCCTGCAACATGTAGCGCTCATCGTAGTTATAGCTCAGTCGGGCGAAGAGTGAGGTCAGACGGTGCTCCACATACGGACCGCCACCGTTGCCGGTGAGGTTTTTCACGCCGGTGATTTTTCCATCGGCATCCACCGTGGTCTCATAATCCACATCGGTGGCATAGCTCAGATAAGGCTTGTTGGTGTTAATCAGGTTCCAGCGGTAGGCGCTGAGGTCGTCGCCCTTGGATTTCATGGCCGACTGTCCGAGCACCACACCGATGGTGTGTTTGCCGAAGGTCTTGTCGTAGGTGAGGGTGTTTTCCACCTGCCATGTGCTGTTGTTGCCTTTATAGACCGATGCCTGGGTGTGGTCGGCATTGTTGTTGCCGGAGAGGTAGTATTTCTGCAGGGTGGCACCCTCGTTGCCCCAGAACGACAGTTCGGCACTCCATGTGAAGTGGTATTTCAGGTTGTCCCACAGTTGCAGGTCGAGGCTGAACTTGGGCATGAACTTGTGTGACCAACCGCGTGTGGGGTTGCCTTGCAACATGGCCAGCGGGTTGTTCTGCTCCTGGTACGAACCGATATATCCGGGGATGGTATAGGGGTTGCCGTTAGCGTCGCGGTACAGGTCGTATTGCGGATACTGGCTAATCATCTTCTGTGCGATGTCGCCACGGAGAGTGGGAGGCAGGGTGGGGGCGAGGTACAGTGCCGAGCCCAAGATGCTGCCCCATGTGGAGTTGGCGTCGATGCCTGTGCTGTGTACGCGCATATAAGAAAGGTTGGCACCTAAGTCGAGCTTGTTGAGGAAGGTGCGCTCTTTCGAGTCGTCAAAGAGATTGAACTGGTTGTTCGAACGGATAGTCAGACGGTCGTAGTTGGAGTGACCGTAGTTGCCGCCCACGATACCCTCTTGGGTGAAATAACCTAACGAGAGGTAGTAGTTGACGCGCTCGCTTGCGCCGCTCACCGACACGTCGTGCTGCACGATGGGGGCGTTCTCATTGAATACCAGGTCTTGCCAATCGGTACCGAAACCCTTAATAGGGTCGCCGTTGGCGTCGGTCAGGTTGTAGGGGTCAGCGTAGAGGGGTGCTTGCCCTGTGCGCACCATGCGTTCGTTCTGCAGGATGGCGTAATCGGTGGCACCGGTCACGTCGCGCTTGCGCCAGGGGCTCTGCCAACCGTACGAGAAGTTGTAGTTGATGCTGGCCTTACCTTGCTTACCTTTTTTCGTCGTCACGAGGATGACACCGTTGGCGGCACGTGCACCGTAGATGGCACCCGAGGCAGCGTCTTTCAACACCTCGATACTCTCGATGTCGTTCGGGTTCACCGATTCCATACCGTCTTGGTTGGTAGGCATGCCGTCGATGATGTAAAGCGGGTTGGAGTCGTTGATGGTGCCGATACCACGGATGCGGATAAATGACTTCGCACCCGGCTGTCCCGAGGCGGAGATGACGTTCACACCGGCAGCCAAACCTTTCAGCGCATCTTCAGCTCGGAGGCGGGTTTTGCCGTCCAGGTCATCGCTGCTCACTTTGGCAATGGCGGCGGTCACCACACTCTTCTTCTGCACACCGTAGCCGATGACCACCACATCATTCAGCATTTGGGCGTCTTCTTCCAAGGTGATGCTTAGGTTCTGACCGGCAGCCACGTCTATGCTCTTATAACCAATGTAAGAGATAGCAAGTGTTGCGCCGGGGTTCACTGCAAGGGTGAAATGTCCGTCGATGTCACTGACGGTACCATTCGTGGTACCTTTCTCAATCACGGAAGCGCCGATGACCGGCTCACCGCTGCTGTCGTACACCGTGCCCGATGCGTTCTGCTTCTGGGCGAAGGTGCTTACTGACATCATAAGAAATGTCAATAATGCAAATAGGAAACTTCCTTTTTTCATAGATTTTGTTTTTATTAATTTTAGGTGAATATTTTATTTGGTCGTTTGGTCGTTTGGGGGAGTTTGGGAGTTTAGGAGTTTAGGAGTTTGGACATTAGTTGGGAGATGGGGGGCGTTTGGTCGTTTAGGGGTTTGGTTGTTTTTCGTTTGGTCGTTTGGGATTTGGTTGTTTGGCCCCGAACAACTGATTTCGATTGCAAAAATAGAGAATAAAATTACGCATTTCAACTCAATATAACAAAAAAGTGGATTGAATTGGAAGGGTAATCCGATTCAATCCACTGTCAATCAGTGAGATAAGCGATTTTATAAATTGTAAAGAAGTGGACTCGATGTAAACGTTTACAGACCCGAAAATGGCCAAAAACAGGCTAAAATAAAGTGTTTTGCTTACACTTTTTAAGCTTGCGTCAGTCGTTCAGTTTCACCTTTCTCCATTGCGGATTTATCACGATAGGTTGGCTCAATCATGATGCGGAGATAACACCGGTCATCGAACGAAACACGTCCGCGCATCATCCCTTTTGTGGCCTTGTGATGATAGATACACAAGGGGTCGTCGGCCAACTGTTGAGCTAACGCCTCCTCGCTTTCCGCCAACGTGGGTCGCAACTCGGGGTAGCCGTCGGTGGCGAGCACCAGTTGGCTGGCGTTGCTCACATCGATGACGCGCACCTTCGACAAAGGGATGTCGAAACCGTCGATGACGGAGAAGGTCTGGTTCTGGAAACGGCAGCTGTCGATGAGCACGGGCAGGATGAAATCCCGCCCCGTGTCGTGCTCCTGAAACGCCTCTTGCCGCACTCCTTGTTTGATTTGCAGACGGATATATGCGCTCCGCATCTCTGCTATTTCTTCTTCGTAGGGCTTCGGGTTGTCGTAGAGCACACCGTCAACCAGACATTGGCAGTCGCCAATCAACCATATTTCCTGTCTCGCCTTGCTATAGACGGCGGCACTGGCTGCCATGCGCTCGGTGGGAGTCGTGCTCAGGAGTGCCATATCGGCCCCTGCCTTTTCATATTCAGCTCTGATGTTCCGGGTGATGCCTTGGCAGAACAGGGCGCTGTCCGTGGCTGCAGCCATCTTGCCGATATACGCCTTCACCATCGTCATGCAGAACTGGCCGTTGCTCATCGCAGGGTGGAAACGCACATGACTCTTGTTGGTGCTGCCGTCCACCACCGCTGCGAAATTGTCCGACAGCACCATGCCGTCTTCACACCGTTCAGGTCCTTCTTTGCCTATAATGTGTTGTTCGATAATGTGCATTTGCCTTCATAGACTTTTTTGAAGTCCGACCATTTATAATAAGGATAGAGCGATGAGGGCAATGGCAGTCTTGCCTCTGCGCCGTTGAGCAGGCATTTCACCAGGATATCGTTCTTGCCACCTTTGCCACGGTAGAAGATGAGTTGGATGTTTGATGCCTTGCATGTCTCCCAGTTTTGATAGCAGAACTTCACCTGAGCGGGGTCTTCCGGGTCCAGGTCGGCGCCGTTGATGCCCATGAGCACTGTCAGCGGTCCCAGGCAGGTGTCGTGTCCGAATCGCAGGTCGGCCAAGTGGTCGCTCGTGCCAGCGATGGCAGCTTCGGCTTTCGTGAGAATATCTTTGAGCACGGGAATCATCTCGTATTGGGGACCGAACACCCAGGAGTAGGAACCTAAGTTCGACCCTTCCCACCGTGCTACAATCTCATCGTCGGAGACAATACCGTCCATCATCCCGTCGTGCCCTATACTGGGCAGGGTGGTGTAGAGGTCAATCAGGTTGGCGCCGATGCGGGCGACGTCGCCCGGCAGACTGTCGGTGCTGGTGAACACCCTCTCGATAACTTTTTGTGGCAGTGAGTTGTCGCTCTTGAACTGGTCGCGGTTCTTCTCATAGCGGGGCTTGACTCTCGGATAGTCGCGGCGTGCGGGGTTCTGTCGGTCGGTGGGCACCACGCCGTCGAGTGTGAAACGTGATGACTGCTCTCGCACCTCTATCTTCGGGTTGCACTGTGTCAGTTCCTGGCAGAAGGCCGACATGCTGAGCACGCAGCGGCCTGACAGCGAGGAGATGGCAAAGACATTGCCGCCGCGTTTAAACACCTCGGGGAATCGGTTGTACATCGTCCGTGCGATGCGTTGGTGTTGCTGCCACCCCAGGTCGGTCAACTCGCTCACACCCGTCATCAGTTCTTTTTTGCAGTCCATGAACTGGGCGTAGAAACGTTCGCCCGTGGCGGTCAGCTGGTGCCGTCTGTGAGCCACGGCGAGCAGTGTGTCCAGGTCCTTGTAGAGTCGGTCAGTCCAATAGTAGCGCGAACCGTGCCGTGCGTAGTGGCTGATATAGAATGGTTTGTAGCCTTTGGGAGCCTTCGTCATCTTCGCTGTTTCCATGGGATAGGGGTAATCGTTGCCGTAAGCCCTGCGGGGGTCTTCTTTCAGCAGTTGAGCGATAGAATCACTTTGTGCCGTCATGGACATAGCCATGAAAGTCAGGAATAGTAGAGTAATGAATTTTTTCATGATAATAACATAGTATAGTGATGAATAATAATCGTTTGGTGCTTGCAAAGTTACGTAAAAACGAGAGCAGAACAAAATGAATTTGTTCATTTTTTATGCCGAGTCGTAGTAACTTCGCCCTCTGAGGGCAAAGTTACGTAAAAAACGAGAGAAATACAAAAAAAGTGATAACTTTGCACACGTAATTCATTCTGGACAACCTGAAAACCTTTTAAATCATAATGATATGACATTCCACGAAGATGAGAGAAAACTGCTGAATCAGCTGAAGAGCGGAAAAAGCATATTCCGTTGCATTCCCGATGATATCGGTGACATCGTTTTCTGTGCGACGTCCAACCAAAGGAAAAGACCCATGAGCAAGAGGAACAGATACCTCGTTTTGGCCTTTTCCATCTTGGTGCCCGGTCTGTTCATCTATTTGTTTCATCACACCATTTGGGTCATCATCCTGTCACTTTTAGTGGCATGGATGGGTATCGAAACCGCTCTCTTTTTTAGTGGAACCGACTATTTCGTCGGGACAAAAGGGTTCGCCATCATCGAGTTTAAAACGAAACGAAGTCATATTGTCAAACAACAGGTCGTACATTGGGATGAAGTGGAGGACGTCATCGCCACAGAGATGAGGAAAACTGATAGAAACGGAGATGACAAATTGGATTATTACATCCGTATCAACGGGCGTGAAATGATCGGGGAGAAAAAAAGAAAAGAGTTGGCAAGTTTTAGTGATGATTACGAAGATGGAAAGCTTAGCTCTGTTTTCAACCATGAAATACGATTCTGGAAAGCCGTAGAAGAGCAATGGCTTGAATATATTTGGCCTGTGATACAGGCGAAATATGATGGCGGTGAGGAACTCGGTTTCCATCAATACCTATTTGACGAGTGTGATGAGAATTATATCAGGCTGCAGGGCCGGGACATCATAGTGGGCAAAATGGCCTATCGGTGGGCTGACATACAAAAAACTGAAGCGGATGATGAAAAAATCACCATTTATCACAAAGACTACACCACACATTTGTTTGGTCTGGTACAAGATGGGATAACGACGGAAATCTACCTCAAATGTATTGGTAATTGCCAGATCCTGAAGCATATCATTGAAGAGCATTTTTAGGGCGACCGAAAGCATTTTTGGTTAATGTTGTGCAGTGTTGAACGATGTTGTTTTAAAAAAGAGGCCTTCATTTTTTTTAAAAACAACAATGAACAATGGTGAACAACTTTTTGGCTTACGCCATTGCGGACGCGGCACGCCGCGTCCCTACTTGCGTGGTGGGGCGCAGCGGGGCCGACAATGAATGTTGCGAGGTAACGGCGACCGTAGGTCGCATGTGAGTGTCATGCCTCAATAATGAAAAAAGCCCGATAAAATCGGGCTTTACTGTTGTTGCGGAGGCAGGACTCGAACATGCGACCTCCAGGTTATGAGCCTGGCGAGCTACCAACTGCTCCACTCCGCGATGTAAAAAACGGCATCTTTTCAAATGCGTGTGCAAAGGTACAACATTTTCGGTGCTCAACCAAATTTTTTAGAGATTATTTTCAAAATCGCCTCAAAATGTCATTTTTTAGGCTCTTCAAAGCAATTTTTCGTAAAATCTTTTGCGTGTTTGAAAGAAATACCCTATTTTTGCACACGTTTACATGTTGTGCAAATTTTTGGGAGGAAAGTTATATGTCAATATCGAAAACAAGACAAAAACTGGTAGATGTGGCCCGTCAGTTGTTTGCCAAAAATGGCATTGAGAAAACGTCCATGAACGACATCGCCATGATGTCGGGTAAGGGACGGCGTACGCTTTATACCTATTTTAAAAATAAAGACGAGGTTTATTATGCCGTCATCGAGTCGGAATTGGAGCGCCTGTCTGACAAATTAGACGAGGTGGCAGCCAAAAAAACCACTCCGCAAGATAAAATCATCGAACTGATTTACACCCATCTGAGTATGATTAAGGAGACGGTGTGCCGGAACGGAAACCTGCGCGCCGAATTCTTCCGTAATATCTGGATGGTGGAGAAGGTGCGCAAGCATTTTGATGAGGAGGAAATCGCCCTCTTCAGAAAAGTATATACCGACGGCAAGGAGGAGGGAGAGTTCGACATTGACGATGTCAACCTTGTGGCCGATATCACACACTATTGTATCAAGGGATTGGAGGTGCCCTACATCTATGGCCGTCTGGGACATGGCTTGACCGAAGAGACCAGTCGCCCGCTCGTAGCCAAGGTGGTGTATGGTGCACTTGGGAAAAGATATGTGAAGTAGAGGAGACCCGCCCCCGGCCCCTCCCTTGTAGGGAGGGGAGTAGATAGCACGACTATTACGATGAATGGGGGGAAGAGACAAATCATACAATTCAAAGTTCAAATAAGGTTGAGGGTTTAAGGTTGAGGGTTGAGGGTTCTTATACTGCTGTGACACTGCAGTAAACGGAACGAGGTGCACGGAGCATATCTCTTACCTCTTACCTCTCACCTCTTACCTCTAAGATAACCTCTCACCTCTCATCTCTTTTTAATTTTTTAATTTTTTATTTTTTTAATTTTTTAATTATCAAATATTTTAATTTTCAAACATGGGATTATTAACAGGTAAAACTGCACTTGTGACGGGCGCTGCCCGCGGTATCGGTAAGGCTATCGCCTTGAAATTCGCCGAGGAGGGAGCCAACGTGGCTTTCACAGACCTCGTCATAGATGAAAACGGACAAGCCACAGAGGCTGAGATCGCAGCCAAAGGCGTGAAAGCCAAAGGTTATGCCAGCAATGCGGCCGATTTCGCACAGACGGAAGAGGTGGTCAAGCAGATCAAAGAAGAATTTGGAAGCATCGATATCCTGGTCAACAATGCCGGTATCACCAAAGACGGACTGATGATGCGCATGACCGAGGCACAGTGGGATGCAGTCATCGCTGTGAACCTGAAGTCGGCGTTCAACTTCATACACGCTTGCACGCCCATCATGATGCGCCAGCGCGGCGGTTCCATCATCAATATGGCATCAGTGGTAGGCGTACACGGCAATGCCGGACAGTGCAACTATGCCGCTTCGAAGGCCGGCCTCATCGCTTTGGCCAAGAGTATCGGTCAGGAGATTGGCAGTCGTGGCATCCGCGCCAACGCCATTGCACCGGGATTCATTGACACCGCCATGACACAGGCGCTGCCCGACAATGTGCGTCAGGAGTGGATTCAGAAGATTCCTCTGCGCCGCGGAGGCACGGTCGAGGATATCGCCAATGTGGCCACCTTCCTCGCATCCGACTTGTCATCGTATGTCACCGGACAGGTGATTCAGGTCGATGGCGGAATGAACATGTAAATGCAAGTCGTTTACGAAGACAACCATATCATCATCGTCTATAAGGAGAGCGGGGAAATCGTCCAGGGCGACAAGACCGGCGACACCCCTCTTTCTGAGACGGTGAAGGATTATATCAAGACGAAGTACAACAAACCGGGGAGCGTGTTCCTCGGTGTTGTGCATCGGCTTGACCGGCCTGTGTCGGGACTGGTCGTCTTCGCACGCACGTCGAAGGCGCTCACACGCCTCAATGAGATGTTCCGCCGCGGCGACGTGAAAAAGACCTATTGGGCCATAACGCTCAAAGCCCCTGCTGTGCCCGAGGGCGACATCGAAAGTTGGATGGTGCGCAACGAACGGCAGAACAAGAGTTATGCCTACGACCGCGAAGTGCCGGGAGCCAAGCAGGCACGACTGCACTATCGCGTCATCGGCCATTCCGACCGATACCATCTGCTCGAAGTGAAACTGTTCACAGGACGACACCATCAAATCAGGTGTCAGTTGGCGCATATCGGATGTCCCATCAAGGGCGACCTCAAATACGGGGCGCCCAGGTCCAATCCCGACGGGAGCATCTCGCTGCTGAGTCGGAGGGTGAGTTTCATCCATCCCGTCTCGAAAAAAGAAATCACCGTCGATGCCCCATTGCCTGCCGACAGGCTGTGGCACGAAATGAGAACCTAAACGATTATGAAAAGGCTGTTGAAGTGGTTGGGCAGAATCGTGCTCACACCTATCCTGCTGTTCATCATCTTGGTGATACTCCTTTATATTCCGCCCATACAGAATTGGGTGGCACAGAAGGTGACGGCCTATGCATCGGAGCAGACGGGCATGGACATCAGCGTAGGACACATCAGCCTTAAATTCCCACTTGACCTTACCGTCGATGATTTCAGAGTCATCAAGACCGATTCGCTCACAGGCGCCCGCGACACCATCGCCGATGTGGGGCAATTGGTGGCCAGCGTGCAACTGATGCCGCTCTTCAAAGGACAGGTTGAGGTGGATGCGCTCGAACTGAACCGTGTGAAGGTGTTCACCAACGGTTTCATCGCGGCCGTGCGCGTCGATGGAGAGTTCGACCGGCTCTATGTGCAGAGTCATGGCGTCAATTTAAGCGATGAACAGGTAGTGCTCAATACCGTGGAACTGCGGAAGGCAAATCTGAACATCGAATTGCAGAACGATACGGTACCGCCCGATACGACGCCGAGCGACAACCGGTGGCGCATCGTCTTGCAAAACTTGAAAATCGACGACAGCCATGTCAGTCTGCACATGCCAGGCGATACGATGCAGATTGCCGCCTATTTAGGCGAATCACAATTCAGCGACGGCGATTTCGACCTGTGGAAAGGAGAATTTAAGGTCAACAGCGTCGCCCTTCAGGACGGAGCCTTCAACATGGACTATAATTTTGAACCTCATGCCGAAGGACTCGACTTCAACCATCTGGCGCTTTCCGATATCCAACTGAAAGCCGACTCACTCTATTTCTGTTCCCCGGATATGTATATGGCTTTGCGCGACCTGTCCTTCAAAGAGAAGAGCGGACTCGCGCTCGACCATCTCTCCGGGGCTGTCGCACTTAATGACACCCAACTCTCTGTGCCGGCCTTTGAGATGCAGACACCCTACTCACATCTCAACGCCCACTTTGAGATGGACCTCACAGCCTTTGATGCACAAGATCCCGGGGGCCTCTATGCCACCATTGACGGATATGTCGGGAAACCCGACCTGATGCGTGTGGCAGGACTGTCGGGCAGTATGGCACGGCAGTGGCCGAACCACCCCCTTGCCCTCAAAGGACAGATACGCGGCAATATGCAGCATGCGTCTGTGCGTAACCTGACGGTGTCGATACCAGGGGCGTTCCAGCTGAATGCTTCCGGCACCCTCGACCATTTAGACAATCCTTCTCAACTCAGTGCCGACCTCCGACTGAAAGGGCGCACCGACAACATCAGTTTTATCACCGCATCGCTCGACCCCGAACTCACCAAGACCGTTCGAATCCCACAAGGCATCGACCTCGACGGCACACTCACCTTCGCGTCCGACCGCTATGCCGCTGACATGCTCATCAGCCATGGCGGTGGTACGCTCGATGCAGACATCGACTTCGATGCGCAGCGGATGCAATACGATGCCGACATCACGGCACGGGCTTTCCCGCTGCAAAACTTCCTGCCCGGCATGGGACTGACAGCCCTCACGGGAACCATCAAAGCCAAAGGCGAGGGGGTTGACCCCACGTCGCCCAAGACGCGGTTGCAGGCTGATGCCGACATCAAACAACTGCAGTACGGCGACTTCGACCTCAGCGGTGTCAAAGCCACTGCCGACATTCAAAACGGCCATATCGATGCCGATATCGACTGCAACAACGAGATGCTCAACGGCAATATCCGCGTGGATGCGCTCAGCCGTAGCGGCGACTTGCAGGCCACCGTCGTCTGCGACCTCAACCATGCCGACCTCTACCGCATGAAAATCATGGACGAGCCATGTACCGTGGGTGGATGTGCCTATCTCGACATCGCAACCGATATGAAGAAAAAATACGGCATTCACGGCAACGTGAGTGACTTGCGGCTGCTCTATCAAGGCGAGGACATCAAACTGAACGAACTGGCGCTCGACGTGGAACTTGACGGCAATACGACCAGCGCTTTGGTGGAGAGCGGCGACCTCTCGCTCAACCTCTATGGCGATGCGGGATATGAGACCATCTTACGCCAACTGGGGCAGTTTGCCGACGAACTGTTCTCGCAAATGAAAAAAATGCATATCGACGACGAAGCCCTGAAGAGCAAACTGCCGAATGCACGCATCTATCTCAACAGCGGACACGATAACATCTTGTCGCAATACCTCAAACGAGAAGGCATCACCTACCACCATTTAGCCATCGACATGACCTCGTCGCAAGAAAGCGGACTCAATGGCGACATTCTGGTCGATACATTGCGCAATGCTGATTTGCAACTTGACCGCGTGAAGTTTCATATCACCACCAACGATGATGGCTTCAACTACAATGCCGAGGTGGTCAACGGTCCCGACAACCCCTTCTACCAACTGCGTACACTTATTGACGGTTCTATCAACGACAATGCCGTCGCCATCAATGCTAAGCTCTACGATGCCAAAGATTCTCTCGGCGTGAAACTCGGGCTGAGGGCGGCCATACAAGACAGTATGCTCGTAGTCAGGCTGGCCGACACGAACCCCGTCATCGGTTACAAGACCTTCAAGGCCAATGACGACAACTACCTCAGTCTGCGCAAAGGCAACCGACTCTCTGCCGACCTGACCCTCAAGGCCTCCGACGGGACAGCCGTGCAACTCTATACCAACGACGACAACTATGACGCCCAACAAGACCTTACCGTCAGCGTACACAAGCTCAATCTGGCGGAGATTGTGGCGGCCATGCCCTTCTTGCCGGATATCGCAGGCACCCTCAACGGCGACTTCCACTTGGTGAAGACCGACCGCCAACTCACCGTGTCGAGCGATATGACCGTCAACAAGATGATGTTTGAGAAAAATGCCTTGGGCGACCTCGGAACGGAGTTCGTATATATGCCTAACGAGGACGGCTCGCACTATCTCGATGCCGTCATCCACAGCAACGGAATAGAAGTGGGTAATGTGATTGGCACCTATTCGCCCGAAGGAAAGGGTAATCTTGATGCCAATTTCGAACTGGCACGGATGCCGCTCAAACTGCTCAATGGTTTCATGTCCGACCAACTGCTCGGTTTCAAAGGCTATGCGGAGGGTACGCTGAAAATCAACGGTCCCTTGTCGAAACCCGACGTCAACGGCGAGTTGTTCCTCGATTCCTGCTATGTGATGAGCATGCCCTACGGCATAGAGATGCGTATCGCCGACGACCCCGTCTCCATCAAGCACAGCCGTCTGCTTTTCGAAAACTTCCAGATTTTCGACCAAAACAATACACCGCTTGAACTCAACGGCGCCTTCGACTTCTCCAATCTCGACAGAATGACCATCGACATGCGTATGCAGGCTCGTAATTTCATGGTCATCAACGCGAAGAAGAACCCGCGCTCCGAAGCCTTCGGAAAGGCGTTCATCAATTTCTTCGGACGGATTCAAGGACCTGTCGATGCCTTCCAGATGAGGGGTAGGGTGGATGTGCTCGGCAAGACCGACATGACCTACGTGTTGCGCGACTCTCCCCTCACCGCCGACACCAGGATGGATGAGTTGGTGAAATTCGTCGATTTCACCGACTCCACACAACTCGTCGTGGAACGGCCGCCCGTCAGCGGACTCAACATGGACCTCACCATCAACATCGACGAGCAGGCACACTTCGTCTGCGACCTCAATAACGATAAGCACAACTATATCGACCTGACCGGCGGAGGCGAACTGCGTATGCGCTACAACCCCACCGACAACCTGAGGCTCACCGGACGATATACCTTAGCCAACGGCGAGATGAAATACTCACTGCCCGCCATCCCGCTCAAGACGTTCACCATCCAGGACGGCAGTTACATTGAGTTTACCGGCAACCCCGGCAATCCTAAACTGAACATCACGGCCACAGAGCATGTCAAGGCTTCCGTGGCAGGCGAAGACGGCTCCGGGCGCAGTGTCGATTTCGAGTGTGGCGTGGTCATCACCAAGACGCTGCAAGACATGGGCATACAGTTCATCATCGACGCCCCCGAAGACCTGACCGTCACCAACCAACTGGGAGGCATGTCGGAAGAGGACCGTGGAAAACTGGCTGTCACCATGCTCACCACGGGCATGTATCTCGTCGATGGCAATACTGCCGGACTGATGAACAGCGCACTCAGCTCGTATCTGCAAAGTGAAATCAACAACATCACGGGCAACGCATTGCGCTCGCTCGACCTCAGTATCGGCGTGGACAATGCCTTTGATGCCACTGGCAACATGCACACCGACTACTCCTTTAAGTTCTCCAAACGCTTCTGGAACAACAGACTGCGCGTGGAAATCGGCGGAAAGGTTTCGACAGGCAACGATGTGCAGCGGCATAACCAGTCGTTCTTTAACAACGTGACCTTCGAATACCGGCTCAGTGACACCAGTAACAAATACATCAAGGTGTTCTACGACAGAAACACGTACGACTGGCTGGAAGGCGAGGTGGGCGAGTTCGGCGCCGGTTTCCTCTGGCGGAGAAAACTCGACCGGTTGATTGACATTTTCAATTTCAAGAGCGATGACAGCGCAAGGATGCCGCAGCGGCCTATGTCGCGCGACTCGGTGACGGCTGCACCCGGGCGCGACGCCATACGCAGAACGAACCTGCGCAGTGACACCATCCCATCAAACGACACGACCCCATGAGAATCATGATTGACCATATACGCCATATTCTGCGCACGGGCTCACGCCGCTGGCGCCATGCTGGAGCACTGCTCGCGGCAGCACTGTTCGCGGCGGCCTGTTCCACCACCAGCAGTGTGCCTGAGGGTGAATACCTCTACGTGGGCATCGACAAGGTGACATATACCAATTACGAGCCTAGTGCCCAAGCCGACTATACACAGAGCGAGGTGAGCGCAGCGCTCGACTGCGAACCCAACGGAGCGCTCTTCGGCAGTTCATACTACCGCACCCCCTTCCCCTATGCGCTGTGGATTTACAACGCTTTCCATAAGTCGGAAACGGGATTCGGAAAATGGATGCTCAACTCGTTCGGTAAAGAGCCCGTGCTCATGTCCGTCGTGAACCCCGAACTGCGGAGCGCAGTGGCGAAATCGACGCTGAAGTCGCACGGCTACATGCATGGCGTGGTGGACTATGAAATCATCCAGCGGAAAAATCCCAAAAAGCAAAAAGTGTCTTACAAAGTTGATATGGGCCATCTCTTCACGGTCGATACGCTCGAATACATCAACTTCCCCGCACAGGCGCAGCAAATCATCGACAGCACATACAACGAACGGCTCGTGCGTCGCGGTGTGCCTTTCGATGTGGAGACGCTCAACGGCGAGCGCGAACGGCTCACCAACCTCTTCCGCAACAACGGTTATTTCTATTTCCAGACGGGATACTCGTCGTATCTCGCCGACACCATTGCCGTGCCAGGACAGGTGCAATTGAAACTGCAAATGGCCGACAGCATCCCGCCAGAGGCAATGCGCAAGTGGTACATCGGAAAACGGGACATCTACCTCAAGCGCAACTTCATGGAGAAAACCGACAGCAGCCGTGTCTTGAGGCGCTCGGCCACCACCATACACTACAACGGGAAGAAATCGCCGTTGAGAATCGGCACGCTGCTCAACGGATTGAAGATCAGGCACGGAAACGCCTTCTGTTACGACGACTATGAGGAGTCGGTCAGCAAGCTCACAGGCAACAACATCTTCAGTATGGTCGATTTCAAATTCATACCGCGCGACAGTACCGAGCAGTGCGACACGCTCGACCTTGAGGTGAACTGCGTCTTCGACAAGCCCTACGACTTCTACGTCGAGACCAACTTAGCGGGGAAGACCACGGGTTTCTTAGGTCCCCAGTTGGT
>JAEEGL011231470.1_pt1 | contig 14669 bp, 15 predicted proteins | sample 9134231 | NCBI WGS metagenome assembly JAEEGL01 (sample SAMN16246548, study PRJNA631951) | gut metagenome | biome: gut microbiome; feature: rumen; material: fiber-attached | host: Bos | place: Iran: Karaj | collected 2018-10 | reverse complement strand
ATTTTCGATGCCATCAATCGTTTCCGGATCAATCATATTCACGATTGGGCGACGCGAGAACGGTAATTCTTTATACCAATCACCGGTCGCGAGTAGCTCTGGAATCGCGGCGAGGCCAGCGCCACCGCCACAGAGGAAAATTTGGTTTGGCAAAGTCTCCATTTGGTCAAATTCTTCAATGGCGAGCTCGACGCCAGATTGCCAAACGTCAAGGTTGCGCGCAATCGCGGCATCAAATTTTTTGCGGATTTCCGGCTTCATCTTTGGTGATTCGCTGAGCAATTTGAGCTTTTCGGCGTCTTCAAAACTGAGACCGAGTTTCTGGGCGATTTGGTGCGTAAAGCTGCGGCCGCCAATTGAGAACATCTTCGTGCCCTCGACGCCACCATCGTCAACAACGGCAATATCCGTCGTACCACCACCAATATCCATCACGATACCAGAGAAGTTTGACTCAACATCGTCACCAAGACAGGCGCGACAGACCGCAAATGGTTCAACGGCAACCGTCACAAGATCGAGTTGCAATTCATCGCAAACACGCTCGATTGCGGAGATATGCACGAGCGGCGCAAAGGCAGTATAAATCTGGACGACAACTTCCTTGCCTTTAAATCCAATCGGGTTAGAGACTTTGTAGCCGTCAATGCGAAGCGAGACGAGTGCGGAGTTGATGAGGCGAACCTCAACGTCTTTGTTGTTAGTCTCAATTGCAACTTCTTTGCGGGCACGTTCGCCGGCGCGCTGCTGAACTTGCTTGATGATATTCTCCATTTCGGCGTCCGTAATCGGGCGGCTCGCATCGGCGCGGCGATATTTAATCGAGGCAGTATTGCCCTTAATAAGTTCACCAGCAATGCCAATTACGACTTCGCTTGCGCGCACACCGGCCATTTCCTCGGCTTTAGCGAGGGCTTCTTCGCAGGTCTGGGCGACGCCCTCGATATCTGCAATTGCGCCGGAATACATGTTGGTCGGAGCTTCGTGCGCCTTGCCGACGCCAACGATTTTCAGAGTATTTTTGCCCTTCTTGGCAATGAGGGCTTTGACATATTCAGTACCAATATCTAGCGCCAATAAATAATCGGCGGAGTTTTTGAGATTCTTTTGATTTTCAGCGATAAGGTCTTTACCACGAGAAATAATGCTCATGGTATTATTATAGCACTTAACGCTCGCTATCGAGTGTTTTGACAATCTTCTGGTAGGTCGCGACGAGCGCGTTATAGTCGGCAACCATTGCGTTGTAGTTCGAAATCTGTGCGCTTACGCCGTAGTACGCCTTGCGGTTCAACGACGCGCGATATGCTGCAATCGAACCATTGAGGCGGCCCTTGGCAGCCTTGATTTCGGCGTGAGATTTAGCTGTCTTTTCCGCAAGCGCGGCGAGTTGCTTTTCGTTTTGCCAGTGGCGCACCAACAGGCCGTCGTTAATTACGAAATACTTCGAAAAAGTCTGAGCGAGGACGCCAGAACCCTGATCCGGATATTCACTGCCAATACGCGCGAAAGCCTCCGTGCAGTACTGAGCATCGGAATAATAGCCGAGCGCTTCTTTAAGCTCCGGTTTCTTCGCCACAAAAGCCTTCGCGGCGCGGCAAATATCCTGCTGTTTATTCTGGCTTTGGCGAGCATAAACCGCATGCAAAAATTCATGCAGCGCCGTTGTGCTGCGTTCGGCCGCAAAGTCATAATGAATGCCGTTTTCGTCTAGGGTGTCAGTTTTAATATCGTAAAGATGAATGCGTTCGTCATTACCACCCGCATAGCAACCAAGCATATAGGTCGCTTCACCGTCGTCGCCACAGTTCGCGTTAAAAGTAGCGGCGTCTTGAAGCGCCGGCTGAGCCGCATAAAAAGCCGCACGACCACGGCGCGTAAGCTGAAGGTCTTCGGCGATCGAGGCAATCTCGGCACTCGGTGCAAATTTCGATGCCTTCTGCTCATCGGAGATAAATTGCCAGTCAAGAGAACTCAAAATAGCAGCGATGACCATCGCGAAAACTATGCCAAAAACTGCAAAAATAGTAGCAAAACGCTGCCTTTTTTGGTTACAAAAAAGTTTCCTAACTCCCAACATATCCACACTCAGTTAAGGTATGTCTATATTATAGCACAGTTGGACAAAAAAGTCAATAGGGCTAACGCTTATTCTTCCCCGTCGCCGAGTTCTTTTGGTGCCTCTTCGTCGCCTTCTTCCTCGTCTTTGAGGGTTTTAACAATATCCTTACCGTCCTCGATCGTACTCTTGAGCGTCTTCACATTGAGCGCCGACGCAACTTCGAGCGTACCGGCGATGGTCGTCAAAATACCCATCAGCAGATAACTACTGATGCCGATTGAGTCGGAGGCGAGGATGAAGTAGATGCCAAAACCGAGCTCGAAGAGCGTGAGGATTGCGACAAATTTCCAGCGAAAATCGATTTCGTGGCGATTTTTGATGGTCGAAACTACGCCGAGCACACCGTTGAGCGTCGTAAATCCGCCCGCCATGAGGTTCAGGATTTTATTTGTAAACTGCTCATTGAGGAGCAAGAAAATGCCGAGGCCAGCCACCGCGACGTAAAGAACCGTCTCGAGGATTTGCCAGATGAGCGCCTTGCGGCCGAGACCGCGTTCTTCACCCTCTTCGGGCTGTTCAATATGCGCGCGAATATAGCCGATCCGGTAAAACGCCCAAAAAGACAGGCCCATACCGGCGGCGAGAATCATGAGCGGCAAGCTCTTTGTATCGTTGCCGTTGCCGTTGAGGGCGGCAAAAGTCATCATGAGGCCCGGGATCAACATCATTAGCGATGCTGCAAGCTTATTTTTTAGGAAAATGCTGTAGGCTTTGATGCCTTTTTTCAAGAGTTTGCTCATAGTTTTATTTTAACAAAAATCTACAATTCGTATAAGAATCCGACTTCCGGGTATTTATGGCCGTCTAAATCAAATTCCTTTTCGCCGACCAACTTGCCGCCCATCGCCTCATAAAAACCGCGCGAAGGCATATTGTCTTTGAGGCACCAAAGAATCATGCGCTTCTTGTCATGGTGACGGAAGTCGTCTTTAACATAATTCATTAGAGTCTTACCGATGCCGCGACGTTTTTGATCCGGCTTCACATAGAGTGCTAACAGTTCGCAGTCAACGTCATAGTCCGGCGAGAGAGAATTGTCGAAAATATAGCGACTAAAGCCAACTACCCCGCCTTCGTCCTCGGCGACGATGTACTTATATTCATGAATCTTGCTAGCGTGGCGCGCAGTGCGCTCTTCTCGGCTATTCGCGACTTTCTCGAGGTCTTCGTCGCTAATCATACCGCGGTAAGCTGCAAGCCAGCCGCCAATCTGAATATCCACGATAGCCGGAATGTCATTTTCTGTAGCTTCGCGGATAATCATAATTACTCCAAAATCGCTTTAATGCGGCGAATGCCAGCAGCGGAGGCTTCTTCCTTCTTGATGACGAAGTGGCCAAGGACGCCAGTATGCTCGACGTGTGGACCGCCACAGACTTCGCGGGAAGTTGGCTTGTCGAAGTCGCCAATTGTGTAGACTGTGAGTTTCTCTGGATATTTATCCCAGAAGCTACCATGAGCTTTCAAGGTATCGCGGGCGTAAGCCTTGTCGTATTCATCATGAACGACTGGCAAGTCAGCCTTAATCCAAGCGTTGACCTGGTCTTCAAGTTTCTGGAGTTCATCTTTTTCAAGCTTATGGTCGCAGTTAAAGTCGAGGCGCATACGCTCGGCGGTAATATTGCTACCCTTCTGGCAAATATCTGCGGAAATGAGTTGCTGCAAAGCGGCGAGCAAAAGGTGAGTTGCGGTGTGATACTTGGTGGACATTTCGCCATGGTCTTCGAGACCGCCCTTAAACATACCTTTCGAGGCGGTCTTGCTGCGTTCGCGCTGTTCGGCGAGCGCGGCATCAAATTCTTTTTGCCAGTCAGCGCTAAGCTCGATGCCCTCGCGCTGCGCTTCCTCGACGCTAAGCTCGAGTGGGAAGCCATAAGTGTCCTGAAGCATGAATAATTCTTTGCCGGTGAGGCCCTGATTCTTGAGGCGACCAAGTTCCTTCATGCCACGGCGAATCGTATGACGGAAAGCCTGCTCCTCGCGGCTCAAAACATCGAGCACCTCGTCGCGGTTGGTCAAAATGCTATCTGGAAGATCCTTGTAATTATCCGCAATCATTGGCAAAACGCCGGCGAGGAAGTTATCTTCGATACCAAGATTCAAAGCTTTCAAAATGGCGCGGCGAATGAGACGGCGGAGCGCGTAACCCTGCTGCTTGTTGCTAGGCTTGAGGCCTTGTGCGGTCAAGAGATAGGCGCCGCGGAGATGGTCCGCAATAATGCGCATTTCGCTCGTGTGATCTTCGTATTTTTTGCCAGAAAGTTCAACGATGCGGTCGACGATTGGCTTTAAAAGGCTGATTTGGAAGACGTCATAAGAATCGATCGCAGCCGCAGTAATGCGCTCGAGACCAGCGCCGAAGTCGACGTTCTTGTGCTCGAGTTCCTCAAAGGTACCGTCTTCTTTGCGGCGATACTGCATAAAGACCTGGTTGCCAATTTCCATGAAGCGAGCGCCGTCAGATGCCGGATGGCTCTGACCGTATTTTTCGACGTCTTGCTTATCCTCGCCGAAGTCGTAGAAGACCTCGGAGTCCGGACCGCATGGGTCGCCAATTGGCGTGGATTCGATGCCGCCGCCACGGGACCACCAGTTTTCTTTGTCGTTATAGAAGAAGATGCGTTCGCCTTCGCGGACACCACGCTTGTCGCCGTTTTCAGCGGTATTAATTTCGGCAATTTTCGCCTCAATGCCGGCCTCTTTGAAGACCTGCTGCCAGATATGCGCAGCTTCATCGTCGCGCGGGATGCCGTATTTTTCGTTACCAATAAAGCAAGTGACGTAAAGCTTGTTTGGGTCGACGCCGACTTCCTTGGTCAAAAACGTAAAGAAGTTGCGAATCTGCTCTTCCTTGAAGTAGTCGCCGAGGGACCAGTTACCAAGCATTTCGAAAACCGTCGTATGGCGCGGATCGCCGACATCCTCGATGTCTTGCAAGCGGAGACATGGCTGAGAATCGGTGAGGCGAGTGCCGTCCTTGTGTGGCTGGCCGAGCAAATACGGAAGAAGTGGCTGCATGCCGGAGCCAGTAAACAACGTAGTTGGGTCATTTTCGAGCACGAGCGGCGCTGGGGCGATTTGGACATGGCCTTTGCCCTTCATAAATTCTAGATATTTTTGACGGATTTCACTTGCATTCATAAGTGTATATTTTACCACATTATTCCTCTGTTGGCGAGAGCGAAGCATTTTACATGGACGGCAAAATATTATAAAATATAAGTATGAAAGTCTTCTTAGGCATGTCTGGTGGCGTCGACTCGGCCGTATCGGCCTATCTTTTGCAGCAGCAAGGTTACGAAGTCGTCGGTGTCTACATGAAGAACTGGTCCAAAAACCTCCCCGGCATGAAATGCCCGTGGGCCGAAGACCTCGCTGACGCAAAGCGCGTCGCTGTGAAGCTTGGCATCGATTTTCGCGTTTTTGATTTCGAAAAAGAATACAAGCAAAAAGTCGTCGATTATATGCTCGCCGAATACAAGAAAGGCAATACGCCAAACCCGGACATTATGTGCAACCAAGAGATTAAGTTCAAACTCTTCGCCGAAACCGCTTTCGAGCAAGGCGCCGAGATGATTGCGACCGGCCACTATGCCTGCACGGACGGCAAACACCTGCTCAAAGCGCGCGACGAAAACAAAGATCAGACCTATTTCCTTTATCGTATTAGCGAAGACGCAATCAGCAAGACGATTTTCCCGGTTGGCAAAATGCTAAAACCCGACGTCAAAGCCCTCGCCGAAAAGCTCGGTCTCGCAGTTGCTCACAAAAGCGAATCGATGGGCGTCTGCTTTGTCGGCGAAGCCAATATGCGCGATTTTCTTGGTGAATTTATCGAGACGAAACCGGGCGAAATCCGCGAACTCGAAAGCGGCAAAGTACTCGGCATCCACGACGGCGCAATTTACTACACCCTCGGCCAACGCCACGGCCTCAACCTCAAGGACGGCCTGCCATATTACGTCGTGAAAAAAGATATCGAAAAAAATATCGTCTACGTTTCGCGCAACCTCAAGAGTCTGTCGCTCTGGAAGAAAAGCGTTAAGCTCAAAGATGTGATTTTGCGCGACGGCGACGATGGCCACAACATCGAAGCGCGCATTCGCCATCGTGCCCCACTCGTTTCGGCGGATTACGATGCCGAAAAACAGACTTTGACTTTTGCTGATGAGCAAAAATCGCTCACCCCAGGACAGTCCGTGGTATTTTATCGCGGAAATATCTGCCTCGGCGGCGGCATTATATGCTAAAATATACATAAGTAATTTAGCGGAGGTGGACGTGTTTTATCCGAGCCGTCAGGCTTTAGGTGACCAGTTGGCTGAAAAATTAGCCGCATTCAAGAATAATGATTCGATTATTTTTTGCTTGAAGCGCAGTTCTTTGCTTTCCTGCATCGAGCTTGCCGCCCACCTTCATGCCTATATCTATATTTTGCAATACTCTGAGGTCCCAGATCCATTCGACCTTACGCGTAGCCTTGGCGCCGTCACACAAAAGGGCGAATTCGTTTTGAATCCGATGATTTCGCAGGGCGAATACGACTTCATTACGGGCGAGTTCATGAGCGTCATTGAAGAAAAGAAGCGCGAGGCGTTTTCGGAAATCAACGGCGAGCGCAACCCGAATCCGAATTTCGATATGGCTGCCTTTAATGGCCGCAATATCATCCTTTTTGCCGACGTCCTGCAATCTTCTTTCCAAATCCAAGTTGCGCTAAATATCCTGAAGTCTTACAAGCCAAACAGCATCACCGGCGTGGTCGGCAACCTCACGACCGAAGTGTCCGATAAGTTCATCATCGACACGGACGGCTGCGTTTTTATGGATGTCCTACACAATACCTTTTTCGAAGATGCGCACTATTTTGATCAACCCGACAACTATACCGACGAAGAAAAAATTAATATGGCAAATAATATAAGTTTGTATTGGGCATAGGAGGAGAAATGAACCAAGACAACCGGCTAGGCGAAAATGAACTCGCGACAGCCAAAAGAACAATCGATAAAATCAGCGCAGCCTACAGCAAGAAGGTCGTTGGACAAGAAGAACTAAAAATCGCGATGGAAGTCGCGTTGATTGCGGGCGGCCATGTCCTGCTCGAATCCGTACCAGGTCTTGCGAAAACTCTCGCCGCGAAGACGATTGCCGAAGCCGCAAACGGCACCTTTAGTCGCATTCAGTGTACGCCGGATTTGCTCCCGAGCGACATTATCGGTACACAGATTTATAACTACAACAAAGGTAATTTCGACACCAAGATTGGCCCAGTGCATGCGAATTTCGTACTCCTCGACGAAATCAACCGCTCGAGCGCCAAGACTCAATCTGCCATGCTCGAGGCGATGCAGGAACGCCAAGTCTCCGTTGGCGGCGTAGTTTACAAGATGCCAGAGCCGTTCGTCGTGCTCGCTACGCAGAACCCAATAGAGCAAGAAGGCACCTATGAACTTCCTGAAGCTCAGCTCGATCGCTTCCTCCTCAAAGAAATCGTCGAATATCCGACTCGCGAAGAGGAAATGCAAATTCTCAACTATACGCTCGCGGGCGCAACCGCTGCCCCGCTTAGCCCGGCCGATAAGGTTTCTGTCGAAGAAATTTTGCAGCTCCAGCAAATCGCGAAGCGTATCGCTGTCGACGATTCGATCAAGAATTACATCGTGAATATTATCGCCGCGACCCGCAACCCACGCGCCGTCATCGATAGCAGCCTCGCGCGTTATGTCGAATATGGTGTTAGCCCACGCGGCGGCATCGCCCTCCTTCAGATTGCGCAAGCGCTCGCCCTCATCAATGGCCGCGCCTACGTTACGCCAGACGACGTCAAGCAACTCCGTCACGCCGCCCTGCGTCACCGCATTATTTTGAACTTCGAAGCCGACGCCGACGACGTTCACGCCGAAGCAATTATCGACGCGATTTTCGCAAAGATCCAAACACCATAAGGAAAGCATGCCTAGCCATCTCGTAAAAGTTCGAAAAAAGATGAACATTTTCGCACAACGACGAGTGCGAAATGTCTTGTCCGGCAACTACGGCTCCGTCTTCAAGGGCCGCAGCCTAGATTTTGACGATTTGCGAGAATATAACTACGGCGACGACGTGAAAGATATCGACTGGAAAGCGACCGCTCGTTCGCGCTCGATCATGATTCGCCGCTACATCGCCGTACGCAAGCATAATATTATGCTGGTTTGCGACAGTGGGCGCACGATGGCGACGCTTGCGCCAAGCGGCGAGAACAAGCAAGAGATTGCGACATTCTGCGCCGGCGTCATGTCGTACATCGCACTACATCACGGCGATTTCGTTGGCATGATTTATGGCAACCAAGCCGAGCACAAACGCTTCGGCCTCAAAGACGAAACAGCCTATATTGAAAATTTCCTCGATAAGTATTCGAAGTCTATGAATTTGGCAGGTGCCGACAGCGACTTAACCGCCCTGCTCACTTATGTTTCGAAGACTTACCGCGAGCGCAGTTTCATGATTATTTTGAGTGACGCCGAGGGTATTAGCCACGTCGATCCAGAACTCGTCCGCAAACTTCATGCCCGCCACGAAATTATGTTCATCGTCATCGAGGATTCGCCGCTCACGAATTCGGTCCTATACGACTCCGACGTGATTGATCTCGACGGTGACGTACATTTGTCGAAATTTTTCCGCAAGAACAAAAAACTGGCAGCGGCCGAAAACGAATACCGCGAAGCACAACGTGTCGGCATTCGCAAACAGTTGCGTCGCATGGGAATTGTCTGTAGCTTTATCGACAGCGTCGACCACGCAATTCCGCGCATCGTTTCAATGTTGGAGGAGCAAAAACATGCAAGGCGCTAATGCAAGATTTTATGGCGCAATGGATTATTCCCCGGCTTGGTTTTTGTTGGGCCTCGCGCTTATTGGTCTCGCGGTTGGCGCAATTATCATAATCTTCTATCTCACGCGCCACAAAGAAATAAAGACAATCGCAAACCTCAAAATTGAGCCACCGAAGATTGTTAATATGAACGTTTTACGCAATAAATATCTCCATCTGATTGACGACGCCGAGGAAAGTTTCCGCCGCCGCCAGATCAAAGCCTCTGAATGCCACCAGCAACTCAGTAAGCTCGTGCGCATGTTCTATTGCGAAGCGATGAGCTTCCATGCCGACATTATGACGCTTAGCGATATCAAAAAATCGAACCACAAAGACCTCGCTACTTTAATTGAAAAACTGTATCCAGATGAATTCGATACGCTCGAAAAAGGCCCAGTCGCCGAATCGGCCGAACGTGCGCGCCAGATTGTGAGGGATGCATAATGCGCTACGGTTGGATGTTTATTCCTGTAATTCTAATTACTGGCGCCATTGCGTTTTTGGCTTGGTATCGCTACCGCATTAACAGCATTAAGCGAAACAAAAAGCATGCCGCAATTATCGCGCACACGAGCTCCATTAAGCAGCGCCCGGCCTACAAGAAAGCACTCAAGCAGTACTACATTCTGCTTGGCACTGCGGCATTTTTCCTTGCGTCTACGCTCTTCTCATTCGCAGCGCTCGCCGCTCGCCCAATCGAAATCCGCGCCGACCGCAATATTAATAAGACGCGCGACGTGGTCTTGTGCCTGGACGTGAGTGGCTCGATGCGCAACTATAGCCACGAACTCCTATCCCATCTATCTAGTATTTCCGAAAAACTAGCGGGCGAAAGAGTTGGCGTAACGATTTTCGATAGTTTTTCGATCAATATAGCGCCGTTAAGCGATGACTATCAGGCAGTTCGCGAAATCCTGTTCGACCTAGATGACAGTTTTGCCTATTATAGTTCCATGTCAAACAGAATGGCCGACGACTCATCAAATATCGGCGAAGGCGTGATGGGCTGCATTAATAGTTTCGACACACTCGGCGACGAACGGACGCAGAGCATCATTCTGATGACCGACAATATCCAGCCCAACAAGACAAAAATCACCCTACCGCAAGCTGTAGCATACGGCAAAAAATACGGGATTAGTTTTTACGGCATTGGCTACCCTACGCCAATTAGAACAAGCGAAAAAGAACAATTACAATTGACACTCGACGAATATGAAGAAATCGACGACTCGAACGACCGGCTCAATGTCTCAAATATCCTCGATCGCATATTCGAAAAAGAGGCCGTAAAGATTGAAACGGCACGCGAGCTAGTGGCGTTCGATACGCCAGAAGTCTTCATTACTATCGGAATCGTCAGTTTCGCGGCTCTGCTCTTTACGCTTTGGAGGCTTCACCTATGAAATTCTTTCCCGTAATTCCAGACGTTGCCATTATCGCGATTTTGCTCGTCATAATCGCCGCCGCAGTCTTTTGTGGTTTCAATAGGAACTACCGTAAGCTCGGCTACTTTAGGCGCATTTTTGTCGCAATCCTCGTCCTGTTTGTCTTGATGCGCCCGACTATCGTAAACGTCGAGACCGAACGCTACATCAATAAGCTCAACGTCTATTTCGTCATCGATAATACCGGAAGTATGGCGACAAAAGACATGGCCGCCAATAAAAAATACCGCTTCGAGCAGGTTCGCGAAGATATCGTAAAATTCGTCGACTTGTTTGCGGGCGCAAAATTCTCTGCGTTCGTCTGCGATTATGACGTCTATCAGGCGACGCCGCTTAGTGGCAGCACGTCGTCGATTCTTGGTTTTGCGAAAGCGCTCCAGCCAAAAGATAATCATCTCGGAAGTTGGACAAATATCGAAGGACTTCTAAATGTAGCCGCAGACAGAATCGAAGCCTACAACGAGAATAATCCAGATCGCGCGAGCATTGTGATTATCATGAGCGATGGCGAGGAAAGCGGCTCGAGCGAGGGGATGTTTAGCGAGGCACCAGAAAAACTCCTCGACAACATTGTCGGTGGCGCCGTCATCGGCTATGGTCGCACGAATAACACTGCAAAGGTCGCAAAAATCGAGAATAATTCCATCACGAACGAATACATCGAGCACGTCTCAAAAATGGACGAGGAGAATTTGCTCAATATCGCCAGCAAACTTAATCTCAATTACTACGACCGCGAGCACGCAACCAACCTTTTCGACGACAATACACGCTATCTTTCGCAGTTCAGTCGCTACGTTCAGGAAGGCGACATTAATAGCCGCCTCGAATTATACTGGGTGCTCGCAATCGCAATCCTAGTACTGCTCTTGTGGGATTTCTCGGATATTCTGAACGAACTATTCAGTGAAAGGAAAGCTAAATGACGAATATTAATCTAGACCCGAGCATCATCGATCAAGACGCCATCCGTAAACAGCGTCGCAAAAAAATGTTAATTTACGCCGCGCTTCCGGTAGTGATTTTTATTCTTGCTGGCCTCTTCTTTCTTCGTCCGGGCTCTATTACGGCCTTCGTCAAAGGTGGACTCAGTAACAATAACGGCGAGGGAGTAATCGGTATTGCGAATACACAAAAAGTCGCCAACATTATCGAGCCTTATATTGCCTACTATAATTCCGGAACGGCTTATCTCGCGAGCGGAAAGGCTCAGGATGCCGAACACGATTTACGCAAAAGTCTCGACATGAACCCGCCAATGAGCCGCGTATGTCAAGTACGCGTAAATCTCTCCTATGCGATTGAACTTCGCGCCGACAAGGAACAAAACAACGAGCAGGCTTCATATTTATACAATATGGCGCAGGGTGTACTGCTCGAAGATAACTGCGCAAGTCAGCAGGAAGATTTGACTCCGCGTGACAAAATGGCACAAAACGCGCTGAAACGCGTCGATGCAAAAATTGCCCAGGTGAATAAGCGCGAAGAATCTGGCGAGATGCCGGACGAAGAACAGAAGAAGATTACCGATGAGGATGCGCGTAATTTCAGCAAGCAATTGCTCGATGGTTATACTTATCGCGACGACATGCGCGAAGAAACGAAACGGCGCATCTTCAAGAACCAACAAGGCACCGAATCCGGCTTCGTGCCGTCAATTACTTGGTAGCGAGGCGCTTACGTTCAGCTTCGACCGCTTCGATGATCGCAGCGGCAGCCTCTTCGATGTCTTTTTCGGTCGTCGGACGGCCAAGCGTGATGCGCAATGATCCGGCAATTTCATCGTCTTTTAGCCCGATTGCTTTGAGGGTTGGCGATTTTTCACCTTTGCTAGCCGCGCAGGCGGCGCCAGTCGAAAGGTAGACACCTTTGTCTTCGAGTGCAAAAATTAGGCGCTCCGCGTCGAGGCCTGGGAGGCTGAGCGGAAGGAAATTTGCGAGTTGGTTTTTGACTTTACCGTGGAAAATAACTGCGTCTTCACCAAGACCATCGACGAGTTTTTTGCGAAGGTTATCGCGAAGAGCCGCAAGGCGTTTGCGCTCGGAATTGATATGCTTCTCTGCGTCCATAATTGCCGCCGCAAAAGCAATCGTCGCTGGAACGTTTTCAGTACCACTGCGTAGGCCCATTTCTTGGCCGCCACCGTAGTTTTGCGGTTTCAAGCGGACATTATGACCAACATAAAGCGCACCAATTCCCTTCGGACCATAAACCTTTGCGGCATTAATCGTCATCATGTCGACGCCGAGACGCGCGACTTTGACCTCCATTAAGCCAAGTCCTTGTGAAGCGTCGCTATGGAAATACAGCGGTGTTTTTTCGTCGGCGAGTGCGCGGCGTTGGCGCTCTTCGGCGATAATACGCGAGACATCGGAAAGCGGCTGAACCGTACCGAGTTCGCTACCAGCAAGACAAATCGAAACGAGTTGAGTTTTTGGCGATAATTTCTTTTTAAAATCCTCAATATCGATGCGGCCAGTCTGGTCGACATTAATCGTCTGCCAGTTTTTGCGCTTGGCATTTTCGAGGACCGACGGATGCTCGACGGAGGAAATTAAAACCTCAGCGTCTTCGTCAACGGCCGCAAAAGCGAGGCTATTCGCTTCGGTGGCACCAGAAGTCATTACGAGATCGACGCCTTTCGCGCCAATTACATGCGCAATTTCGTCTTTGGCTTGCTCGTAACTTTTGCGCGTCTCAACTGCCGGCAAGTAGGCGGCAGAAGGGTTGAAAAATTTCTCATCAAAATACGGAAGCATTGCGCGCTTGGCTTTTTTAGACAAAGGCGTTGCCGCCGCATAATCGAGATAAATCATGCCTTATATTATACAATAATTACGCTGGTAGTTCAAACAGCGGTAGTTCGTTAATGTCGTAGTCGGCAATTTTCGTGCGACGCAGCTCGGCACAATACGCGCCACAGCCGAGCGCTTTTCCGAGATCCTCCGCAAGCGTGCGGATATAAGTACCGCTGCTTACGTGTGTGCGGATTTTCAAAAATGGTTTTTCATAGTCAATGATTTCGAGCTCGTAAATCGTAACCGTGCGGCTTGGAATTTCAACGTCTTTACCGGCGCGCGCGAGTTTATAGGCGCGTTGCCCGTTGACCTTAATGGCCGAAAAGGCTGGCGGAGTCTGCTGAATATCGCCGCGAAACTGCGGAAGAACTGCTTCAATTTCTTCGCGGGTCGGGAGCGTAGTGCTCGTTTCGACTATCTCGCCCTCAGGATCGCCGGTCGTCGAAGTCGCGCCAAGGCGAATCGTCGCTTCGTAAACCTTGTCCTTTTTCGTGAGTTCGGGCGCCTTTTTCGTCGCCTTGCCGGCAAGCATAATCAGGAGGCCCGTCGCAAACGGATCAAGCGTACCAGTATGACCGACTTTTACCTTATGGCCTTCGCGCTGCGACAAAATACGACGCACGCGCGCAACGGCGCCGAAGCTGCTCATGCCAGACGGTTTGTCGACAAAAATAATTTCTTCCATAAATATATTATAGCAATAAAAAAATACCCCTCAGTCGAGGGGTACTTTTACTAATTAAAGCTCAGTACTTGCTGCGGCGTACTTGCTAATGAAGAGTTTGAGGTCCTCTTCTTCCCTCACGTCGTCGAGAAGATCGTAAACTACGCCATCCTTAACGAAGTAGAAAGCCGGGTTTTCTTCGCAACCGCCGAGAGCGGCCTTGGCGCGCTCATCGTCTTTCGTAGTCGTGTTGATTTCGTAATTATAGCGATAAATATTCGCCGCCATTCCAGCATACTTCGCAACGCGCGCTGCGAATGCGTCGCAAGTAATACAACTACCCTCATCGTTCATTGCGCTAACAATCAGGAAGCCTTCCTCGTTGCTCTTTACGAGATCAATAACTGCGCCCGCCGTAAGGACCGTGATGTTATTCGCGTCTTTTTGCTTGCCAGTTTTCTCTTCGGCAAACCTACCATTATAGATGTAACTGTCTGGGCGGAATAGGTCGCGAACAGATTTATTAAAACTAAACGAAACCACGAGCAATGTCGTCACAGCAACGAGAATTGCAATCAAAATGTAGAATGAAAGCTGCGAGCCGACTAGTTTGCCGCCGCATTTGCAACCATCGCAATTGCAATCACATTTTTTCTTTGGCGCCACCGCTTTTGCTGGCTTTGCCACAGTTTTCTTTGTAGCTGATTTAGTAGCCATAATATCTCCAATTTATTAGAGATATTATAGCATGCTTATGGTTATTCTTAAACCT
>JAEEGL010392671.1_pt1 | contig 14669 bp, 10 predicted proteins | sample 9134231 | NCBI WGS metagenome assembly JAEEGL01 (sample SAMN16246548, study PRJNA631951) | gut metagenome | biome: gut microbiome; feature: rumen; material: fiber-attached | host: Bos | place: Iran: Karaj | collected 2018-10 | reverse complement strand
GACTTGGTTTAACATTTACTATTACAGAAATAAATAAAGATAGTATTGTTATTAAAACTACAGAGCCATTTTCTGAGGGAGAAGATGGTATTAATCTACAATCTAAACAAAAAGAATTCACTATTAAAAAAGGCCAAAAGATTAAATTAACTACACCTACTATGGATGCCGGTGGAATATATTACTTTGAATTAAATTAAAAATACAAGTTAAAAACTTGTATTTTTTATTACACTTATACCAATTCCTTTTTTATATGTCTAGAAACAATCCAATAATAGCAATTGCAAATATAAATATACTCGCTATCATTGTCCATTTGCCGATATTCTTCCACTCTTTTTTACTTAAATTCCTAAAAGCAGCTCTATATGTCATAATACTTAATTCATGTCCTGTATAAGCATATAAACCTACTAAGAATACACATATACCAAATATAAAAAATAAAATACTAAATCCATTCATCTTTTTAACACCAACCTTTTATTAGCTTCCTTGACTTCCTCACTCTGCCATTCATGCCAATCGTGAGTATAATATCTTGCATAATATAAAGTATTCGGATACTCTCCACATAAATCTCTATATTCCCTTGTTACCCTTTCCTTAGGCCATTCCTTCGTATAACCTAATTCCTTTGATAAAAAAGAATCTTTATTCTCAATAAACCTAATAATACTTTCCCTATCATAAGCATCATAATTAGTTAATACCTTCATATATCTAGCATATTTAGCTATTAAATCTTTATCAGCAAATAATACTTCTCCATATATTATTCATCATCTTTTTACCTTTTTTCCTACATATATAGTGATTATGTACATTGAAATTTCAGAAACTAAAACTAATATTTCAAAGATTAGTTCTAAATAATCGATTTTAGTAGTGCCTTTTCCAAAGGATGGACAATATGCAACATCATTTGTTAGTTTTATTTTAAATTTCTTTTCTATTTCTTTATATTCTCCATCTTCAGATTCTATTTCAGCATAATAGGATATTCTTGTATAATTTTCAGTATTTATTTCTTGTGGATCATCATAGAATTCAAAGGATTCACTATCAACAAATAATTCTAATAAATTAACATAAATATAAGTACTGCTTCTTGAATTTCCATAATAATCTTCACCATCAGATTCGGTATAAGATGATTTTTCAATCTTTGCAGGGTATGCTTTATTATTTTCATCTGTTACATAATAGCAATATGTACCCTCGGGTTTATATCTTAAATTATTTGGAAAAACAATAGATAAAATAGCTGAAGACATTGTACAAACCGTAGTTAATATAATTATTAGCCAAATAATCAAAAACATTAAAGGTTTTTCTTCATAGTAGTCAAAAGGAAATTTTAATTCTATTTCATAGTTTTCTTTTTTAATTTTACTTTTTATCTTTTTACATATCAAATCCATAAAAGAACAAAAAGAAATAATGCCAATAAGAAAACATATTAAAATAATAATTCCCATTCATATCACCTATTAATTATTATAACATGAAAAGAATAGATAGTTGTGCATCAATTCTAATTAATAATGGTGCAAGTATCATGGTAGTTGCTAAATATCTTGGTCATGCAAAGATAGATGAAACATTAAATACTTATGCTCATCTATTCAAGAATATGATGGATGAAGTTGTTAAAACATTTGAATCTTTAGACTAAAAAAAAGACCAATACACGTTTGTATTGGTGAGTGTATTGGTGAAAAGTTTTTTTTAAAAATATAAATGGCTCTAAAAGCCAGTAATTTCAAGGTAAACAAAAGTGACCTAGTCTCTCGACTAGGTCTTCAGGGGGTTCGTACATTTGTTCGTATCTATTATTCCCTAACCGTTTAAAACCGCATAAATACGGGATTTTTTGTTTTTAACATTTTACGTAATTTTAGCGGATTTTATAACTTTGTATTTGTAAGTGTATTTGTGAAACCCTTTTACAAATACATAGGAGGAGAATTTTGTATTTGTAAAAATTCCCCTCTTTTTTATGCAATCAACTTCTGGTCATTTGGTCCAAAAGTTACTTCTCGCCAAGTTGGCACACTTCGTGCCCAATGGGCACACTTTGCGACCACTGGTCACAATATTTTATTCTTCTACTGGGAAATTATTAGTCAAATATTCTTTCAAAAGGTCAATGTTTGTTATCTCGTTCTGAAATAATATATCTATAATATCTATACCAGATATGATGGCAATAGGATGCTCATCTTCAACTATTTCCTTATATGCTTGAACATCTACATAAGACGTTGTTACAAATACTCCAAATTGTCTATGCCTAATTCTAGATATTAATCTGGAAGTTTCTTTTACTCCAACGGCATTGTTTAAATCATAACATTTTGCTTCTAATGCAAATACAGTTTTAATTGCCTGATTTAAGCCATTCATTATTCTATACTCTCCAATGCCATCCCTTCCTCCATCTTTAGAAGGTCTTGTATTATCACAACTAATTATATTGGTATCAGCCAAAGTTGCAATTGCTATAGCAAATGGTTCAAATCTTGTTGAATCAGATTTTCTTTCTTCGTTATAAAAATAATCATGAATATATTGTAACATAGCTCTCTGGCTTAAATCTTGAGGCAATTGTTCTTCTTTGCTTCTTATGCGATGATCAACATTAACAATTAACGGTTCGTAGATTTTTCTTTCCACCCACTTTTTCCAAGAATTTGGTGCATGTACGCTTTCAAATCCAAAACCATTTTTTAAATCTTCCAACCACTCTAAGTCTATTGACGCTTTACCAGGATTAGCTTTTGAACCACTATCTGTATCTAATACAGTAAAAGTTGCTTTGTAGTTTTGAAAACGGCCACCTTCATTTCTTTTCGCCCATAAAGCAGTTAACCATTCTTTTTCATTAATTCCTTTATAACCGGGAACTAACAACCCAGAGAACTTAACATTACCATCTTCTGTTTTTTGAAACAAAAAGAAAGGTGGTGTTTTTTTTCTATCCTCAACATTATTTGAACATGCTAGTTCAAATGATTTTTGAAGAATTAGATTTCCCCCTAAATTTGTATCTAAAATATCTCTCCCGGCTTGTTGATTATCACCATAATAAATGAATAACCCAAGTTCTTCATCAAGTTCGTCTTGCCAATAAATATCTTCTCCAGTTGAGTATAAAACTACATATTTTACATCGAATTTATTTTTATATTCTCCTATAGGCCTAAAACCTCCAGAATTTTTTACTTTCATTAATTTTGGTAACACCCTGCAACTCATATCTCTATTAGGTTGCTTGTTCTCATATATACAATCTAATATAAGTTTATTACACTTACCAGATACTACATCTTCAAATGATACTTTATTATTCATATGTTTTACTCCTTCATATCGAAATATTCAGATAAAATCATTTCTAAATATTTACTATTTAACCAAAAGCAATGTTTAGTATAGCTCGTTAACCCGGTTAATTTATCTGGGACCGGTAATCGAAATGTGTCTTGAGCATCCCTTGCATGTGGGCGAACGTGACAAACATCATTTTCCTTCATACCTGGGAAATTAGTTGTTCTTATTCCATTAATATTAATATCTTTTACAATATTTCCATTTCTGATACTATCTCTAGTTTTCTCCCAAACTGTTTTAATATCATTCTCAATTGTAACTTCAGGCATATTCCATAATTTTATTCCTTTGAAAATGTAATCAACACCATTATTTTTAAAAATAAAGAACATGTATTTAGTTGTTTCAAACATATTTCTTAGTTCAGAATTCTCCCATTCTTCCTTCGCCAATTCACAATAATCAAATGCTGAAAATGGCATTGATTCTTTAATTCTATTATTATTTTCAATTCGTACAGTTCTTGGAACAATATTTGCTTTTAGGAATTCGTCTGTTTTCTCTAATTGTCCTTTTATTCCGAACATTCTACAAACTATCATAGAGTTCAAATTTTTTGAATCCGATTCAATAGAAAATATTTTCATTAAATCTTTTTGAGATTTACCTTTATATTGATTAATAACAGAAACAATATGTTCAGATAAAGATTCATCCCCTTTTAATACCGATTCATTTTCTTTTTCTTTACCAATATATTGTTTAACCAATTGAGTCATATAAGATAATTTAAAACAAAAAGCTCTTTGTTTTGCTTTGATATTAGAAAAAGGTTGTTCTCTTAGAGAACTTGCATTTGCACCCTTGGTACACGCTCCAAGGTACATAGTATCTGCCTCTGATAATTCATGTGCTTTTCCCTCTTTTATCTTTGTTACTATGTAATTCCAATCTTCTTGAATCTGTTTTAAATCTTTACTATTTTCAAGCTTTAATAAAACTTGATGTGTTATTCTAAAATCTTCTTGCTTTTTATCTTCTTCCCAAAGGTACCATATAATTTGCAATTTATTATTTTTAAACCAAAAATGACTAGTTATAAATTCATTTTTGTATTCATTCATATAATCTATTATGTTTAATACTAATCTCTCTTTTGCGACAGGAATTCCTTTTTTATTGTACTTATATGGAGTAACTTTTAATTCTATACCAGATTCTATAAAATCAGGTTCAGAGTCATTATTAATAGCATATTCAAATACATTTTCTTCAAATATATGGCCAAAAGAACCTTTATCAAAAGATTTCAATTCGTAATTATTGAGCTCACCAAAAGTTTTCCCTAAAGTGTTTTGAACTATTAATCCAATTTCTTCTTCTGAATATTTTCTGTTACTTTTCATAAAAATTCCTCCATTTGATCTTGTTTTCTATATTAAAATATTATAAAATAATTAAAGTGAGAGTTGATCTTTCATAGTTCTTATTATATAATAAATATGTATAAATGTTGATCTTTTCAATTATATTTATTATAATAAAGATAAAGGCAAACAAAATCAGGAGGTAGAGCTATGCAAAAAACAGTAATTGAATTATTTGCTGGTGTTGGTGGATTCAGGTGTGGACTAAATAACGTAGAGTTGAAAGATGATAAGGCCATAGAAAATGGAAACTGGGACTTTGTCTGGGCGAATCAATGGGAGCCTTCTACAAAATCCCAAGAAGCCTTCGATTGCTATGTTAATAGATTTGGAAGTGAAGATGCTTCCAATTTAGATATATTTGAGGTAAACAAAAAGAAAATACCGAATCATTCATTACTAGTTGGAGGTTTCCCTTGCCAAGATTATTCTGTTGCAAGAACATTATCTGGCAGTAAAGGCATTGAAGGAAAGAAAGGCGTTCTTTGGTGGGCTATAGTTGATACTATAAAAGCCAAAAAGCCGCCATTTCTATTTCTAGAAAATGTTGATAGATTATTAGTATCTCCTGCTGGACAAAGAGGAAGAGATTTTGGAATAATACTAAGAAGCTTATTCGATAACGGTTATGCTGTTCAATGGAGAGTAATAAACGCTGGTGATTATAGTGAACCTCAAAAAAGAAGAAGAACTTATATTTTTGCATATAAAACGAATACAAAATATTATAAGTCTTTAATTGGTACTCCTGCTTCTGATATTATTTTTTCTAAAGGCGTATTTAAAACATTTGAGACTACAAACGAAGAAATTGATTTTAATGTAATAAATATTACTAAAAAGTACTATAAGGACTTAACTGAAGTAAGTGATAAATTTGAATTTGATTTTATGAATGCCGGAGTAATGTGTGAAGGGAAAATATACACAGCTAAAGTTAAACCAGTAGATAACCCTTTAAAAACACTAAGGAGCATAAGAGAAAAAGGTAAAGTTGATGAGAAATATTTCTTATCAGAAGAAAAACTAAAGACTTTTAAATATTTAAAAGGTGGGAAGAAAATACCTAGAGTCAAACCTAATGGTGACCCATATACGTATGCTGAAGGAAGTATGCCTTTCCCTGATAATTTAGATTCACCTGCTAGAACTATGCTAACATCTGAATCAGGAACAAGTAGAATGACTCACGTAATAGAAGACATGAAGACTAAAAAATTAAGACTATTAACTCCAAAAGAATGTGAAAGAATTAATGGTTTCCCTGACAATTGGACCAATACAGGAATGTCAGATAAGAGAAGATATTTCATGATGGGAAACGCTCTAGTTGTTGGTGTAGTTGCTAGAATTGGAAAAGAGATTGAAAAAATCATAGAAAAAGAAGATTAAGTATTTTTAATCTTCTTTTATATTTTGTCTAAAATCTTTCTAATGTCTTCCATATCATCAAAATCAATACGAGACAAATGTGTACCCTCTATAGATTTAAGCATTATTTGTTCTTTTTCATCTAGTCTTTTTAATGTCTTCATATCAACAGAATCATTATAATAATCATCATTTTGAAGAACAAGATAATAATACTGAGTATAATCATTTGGCTCAAGACCTAACCTGTTAATTCTATCTCTTGATTGTAACATGTGAGTTAGATTAAAACTATATTCAAAATATACAGCATCATGACATGTTTTATGAAGGGATACTGATTCCGCAAGAGTATGTGGATTAGTAATTAAAACTTGTATTTCTTTATTTTTAAAAGCTTTAATTATATTATCTCTTTCTTCTTGTGGAACAGAACCTGAAACAATTCTATTTGAAATACCTAATTTGCTTAGGCTATTAGAAATATTGTCTAAAGTTTTTATAAATATTCCCCAAACAACAACTTGTTTTCCTTCAGAGCACAATTTGTTGACAAGATTTATACCTTTTTTATACTTACTAGTTTCTCCTATTTTATCTATTAGCTCTATAACATCATTACTTGTTGGTATTGTATTGTCTATGTCAGAATCAGTAAATCCAGAATCGTCTATCTCATCATCTTCTGTATACATTAAACTATATAAATCGTCTTGAGATATCTTTGAAAGTAATAACTCAGGTGTTGTAGAAGCTTGTAACAATCTAATATACAAAGTTAATATATTTCTACTATAAATTTTTCTTAAACATTCAAACAATCTTTTTTCATCTTCTGTCATTTCAGATATTTCAATATCTGGTTCATTTGGTGCTGGAATATTTAAATCTTTTTTTGTTGTTCTACAATAGAAAGGATATATTGATTCATTAATTTTTTTGGCTTTTATATCATTTTTATCAGCACTTGCTAATTCAATAGTTGATAATTTGAAAAATGTATCATATTCTTCATTAAATAGTATCTTTAAAACATTATAAATGTCAGTATATGAATTTGGAATTGGCGTTCCTGTTAATGCAACTTTATACTTAGCTCCCTCGCATATTTTTAAAGCCGCTTTTGCTCTAACTCCTTTAATTGATTTTATTTTATGAATCTCATCAAATACGAGCATTGTTCTTTCATCTATTATCTCTTTAATAACATCTGCAAGTCCTTCTAATTTTTCATAATTGATTAAGATTAAATTACTATTCGCACTATTGTATCGTAGTTCTTCAATAATATCGTTTCTATTTTTATATTTTTCATCTTGAACATCGATTAATCTTAATTGTTTTTTGTCCCTAAAATTCTCATAAAATTCATCTTTCCAAGACATAAAAGAGTTTCTTGGACCAATCATAATAATTTTATCTACCTGACAATCGTCTTTTCTATTTAAATAAGCAAAAGCCCCATATACTATAGATGTTTTACCAGATCCAGGAACAGAAAAATTAGCTGATCGAATCATCGACACTATATGAAATGAATTCCATAATTGCATTGGTCTTAATTCTCTATACATTTCTTTTTTTACTATTTCAGAAAATTCATTGAATTTATCCAATATGTATTCAGCATGTTCTTTAATATCTATTCCAAGATTACGACGTTTGTCTAACCTTAAATCCATCATATCTAAATAATTCTTTAATTTATCTGTAGCGTATAAGTCAAAGCTAGCCTCTAAACTATAACTAATTAAAGTATCTAATACTTTTCGAATTTGCACATAATTTAAGCCTTCTTTGAATTCCAATATTTCATTAGTACAGATACTAAGAAATGGTTTTAAAAATATTTTTATTGGAATATCTCTAATATCAATTTTGTTTGGATTCAAGAAATTCTTACATAATAGATTGTTATTCCTATCCAAGTCTAATACAAGTTTATTTGTATAGACAACTGTTGTAATATCATTCATTTTATCCTTGCTGAATCTGATAATATCATTTTTTACTACTTCTGGAATCTCAACTACCATAATGTCATTTAATTCATTATTCCATAATCTTTCAAACATCTCTTTATTCTTATCAATTTTATAATGCTCAGATTCTGAGGCATTCCAACTACATGTAGTTTCAAAACTTTCAAAGCTGTATACAATTGCAGCTTCAGTTTCATTATTTGAACCTCTTATATATATACAATTGTCATCATCATAAATTAATCCGAACTTATCGTGGAAAATTCCTGCTTTAGTAAAAGCAATTTTAATATCCACCAAACCAATTTTTATAAGATATGCAATATTTTCAAAAGACAATTTTTGTTCATCACTCAATTCTTCATATGATATTCTTGAGCGTAAATCTTCTTCGATTTCATTTCTATTGCTATATCCATCTTTCATTTTCTCGAAATCTGTTTCAGACAAATCATACGAGAAAATAAATCTAACTTTGCCAGATTTTTCATAGATATTTGCCATTCCACGTCCGTATAAAGATAATATTTTAGAATCGAAATAGGCACTGGCTCTATCGTAATGTGTTGCAAATTCAAATACTTTATTATAAAACTCTTCAACAATATCATTATCATAAGAGTTATAAAATGGTAATATTGTAACACTATCTAACTTCATCTATTTTACTTCCTATTTCCTCAATTTTATTTTTTACTTGATTGTAGTTTTCAACGAATTGTTGTCTGTCTTCACCAACCATATGAGTAATAGAATCAATGTCTATTTTGCTAAGCAATCCATATACATCTTCCATTTGCTCAATTGGCATCCTTTTTATATTTGTTTTTGCAACTATAAATTTATAATTTTCACATGCATCTAATAAATTCTTTTTTAAATTATCATCAGACCTAATATTATCTTTAATATAGTCACTATCAAGTATTTCAACATCCTTTAATTTTTGATGTAATGGTTTTGCTGCTTCATAATGCTTATCAAAATAATCATCAAAATAATCAGAATTAATTACTGATTTAATATCTCTCATTAGTTGTTTAATATCTCCAACCGTTTTTGCAAGCATGTTATCATATAATACTATTTTTGCTTTTTCCCATTCATCTTCAGAAAGTTTTTGTTTAATATTATATATTTCAAAAATTGATGCATCCAATTGTAAATCAACTGCAATATAGTACTTACCAGGCGCATTTATATAATCTAGAAAATCTATTATTATTTCTGCTTGTCCTAAATCTTTCTTAACAGCTGCTTCTGTTTTATTACTATTATCTGCATATTCTTTTGTTGTTAATAATTTTTCCTCAACAACTGTTTTATAAACATCAATTAGTGCTTCAATTGGATTATATGACACTTTTTCATCTTGTCCATGTTGAAGCTCTAATTCTAGTCTTTTTATTTCTTTTTCATCAGCAGTGATATCTGGATCCAAAATAACTGCTTCAAAATATCCGTATTTTCCACTTCCATCTTCAGAGTTTAACCTTCTTAAACATGTATATCTTCTGTTACCATCAATAATACATCCATTACTTAATACAACTCCTGCCTCTCGTTGTGATATACTCTCTATACTTTTTTTAGTTTTCTTGTACGCAGCTTCATTTGATTTAATAATATAATTTTCTATTGTTTCATTATACTTTTCTCTATCTAATTCGGATATTTTATATCCGTTATCTGCTTCCCATTTACTAATTAATGTTGCTATACGACCATTTTTATTATTGTAATAAACTAAATCTAATGGAATTCTATAGACAGGTCTTGGTGCTGTTTGTCCTCTCAAAGAGAATTTTTTTGTTATTTCTGATTGTTGGACTCTTGGATCGTCCAATAAATTAAAATTTTCACTATTCATAATTGAATACCTCCTCATAATAATATTCTTTATTTTGATAAATTTTATTTAATTCATCACTAAAATATAACTCTGTATCTATTATAGCATTTTTTATACGTTCTTGAGTAACTGTAATACCATACTTATCCACAAATTCTTCTTGTAAATCATCTACAAAAATAGACTCTCTTCCAGCGATTGTATCAACTACAAATTTTTTTGAATCAAATGTAGGATATAAGAACGAAAATATTTTATTGTTAGAAAACTTAGTACAGAATAAATCATCAATATTGCTTATTATATTTTCTAGGAAAATATCATCAAATCCAAAATCATCAAGTTTAACTATCTCTATCAAATCTCTGACATTATTCAATGTAAAATAATCTTCATTAATAAATCTATCCCTAACTTGATTACAGAAGTTCATAACGTCTTCTTTAGTTACTCCTAATTCATTCATTTTTTTTATCGTTATATACTCATCATTACTGATTAAGAATATATCAAAGCTTTTTTCCACTCTCTTTTTCATTGCATAGTAAGTACTATTTTTTAAGAAATTATCGTTTGCTATGAAATCTTGTTCACTAGCAAGTTTCTTTAAATAGTCTTCTATTGATGTTATTTCTTTTTTCATAACATAACTACTTCGTATTCTATAACCTGCTTTATACATGTTACCAGATGTTAATACGTCATCTATATTTTCAAATCCATTTTCAAGCAATATATTTTTAACTTCATCTAAACTATATATTGGTTCTTTTAATACTAATTTGATTCTTTCTATTTCATAATCTGGTAGTATTGTTATATCGTTCTTTAAAATACCATTATCAATGTAGTCTTGGAAATTACTTAAAATATATCCTGATATTGTTGTAGCTTTATGCCCATATTCTGTTTCCATCGTTTCCGCAAAATCATTAACAGATATTGGGGACAGTTCTTTTATTTTTTCTCTAAAGAACTCATCTTTTTGAATACCATTTATTGAAAAGTTAGGCATTCTATCAAAAACAATTCCATTTCTATTATTAAAGTATTGCTTTGAAATATTATGTAACTCGTATTCATTGCGAATATCCAAAGAGGACATAGTAACAATATTATTTTTATATATTACTAATGTTGAATAATAACCAGTATCTGTACCATAATAAATATCCTTCAATGATTCTAATTCAGCATCACCAATAATATCTGCAAAATTATAATATCTAAATTTTCTTCCAAGATCAAACACAGCTATTCCAGACCGAGCAATTAAACCTTCCATACTTCTATCATCTATATGAGTTAAATCATATTCTGGATTGTTATCACAAAAATCATTATATATTTCTGTGAACTTTTCTATTCCAATTGATTTCTTAGCATATTCTTTAATTAAAGCATTTATTACATTGAGTTTATTAAGAACTATTGTTTCTCCAAATAATTTAACAATTTTGCGTAATTCTCTTATCTTATTTTTTTGATTTTCATTAAATCTATCATCTTTCAAGGCAACAATAACATCATTACTACCAGATTTAAACTTTTCTTTAAGATAATAATAAATGTATTTTTCCTCATTAAATATACTCGTAAATTCTTCTTCAGAAAAATCATAGTATTCGAATCTATCCTTATATTTATCTTCTTCAACAGAAGGAAGATTATTGATTGCCTTTTGAAGCTTTTGTCTTATTCTTTCTCTAGTTAGGCTCCTTGTTTCACCAAGTTCTTGTAAAGTTTTACCATTAAATCTTTCTATTAATAACATTTTTGTGGATAAATCAAATTCGTCTAACACTTCTTTAAGCTTTTTCTTTTTAATCTTGATTCCATTCATTGTATACTCAATTCTATTTTCTGCTCTAAGAATACTTATGTCTTCAGTTAGTTTTTCAACCGGATAATTTGTATTTGCCATTAAGTAGTTTTTTAACATAATTATTGTTATTTCTTTATAACCTGCTAAGGAACTAATTATTCTAAAAATAAAATCAGAATTATCATCATCAAAGACATTTTCTAACATTATTTTCTTTTTATAATTCAATGCTTCATCTAGTGATTTTTTTCCCAAATTTTTCATGTTTTTAATTTTATCATTAGGACATCTTATAAAATCTGCCAAAGTAAGTATCTCATATTGTTGTAACACATTTTGTAATCTTATAGAAAAATCGCAATCTTCTATTTTTATTTGCGAATATAGTTTATCAATAATATCATCACTTAATTCAATTCTATCCTCTATTGGGGTCTCTTCTTCAATGATATAATCGGTAGGATTATTCTTAATATTTAATAAAATAAAACTAGCTTCAGATAACGATTTTTCACCTAAATTTCTTATTCTTTCCAATCTAGAATAATCTAAGTTAATAAAATCATTAAGTGTCATTATTCCTTCTCTTAATAAAGAGTTTCTTAGTCTATTTGACATCTTAACATTATATAATGAGATACCCTCATAGTTGTTTTCATTGGATTCTAAAACTTGTGATTCAGGTATTTCTAACTCATCACCGACTTGTTCTGCCGATTCATTAATATAAGCTTTTAAAGTTTCTGAATCTATTTGATTATCTTGTTCCTCGCCCATTTCATTATATACTCTCAATAGTTCTTGCCATCTATTTTCGATTACGTCGATTATTTCTTTTTTGTGCTCTATTATTGATTTTGCCAATTTACTCTTTATTTTAATATCATCATCACTAGGTAAGCATTGATAATCATTAAATATTACATTGTGTAGTCTAGCAAATCTCCAAGAAACATTTTCTTTTGCTGCTTTAGTTGAAGATTTAATTGCAGTTTCATATTTAGATGCAAGAGTTGTATTCAATAAATCTTTATTAATATCTCTAAATTTTATTGGATTTTTATCATTTGTAGTTAATATATAATCATCAATTAGATTTTTAACATTTTGAACTATAACTGGTTTCCCAACTGTTTTTGGGCCTTGAAAGTAGTTATAGAACATTTCATAATCCCAGTAATATTCAATCATTTTTTCTACTATATCGCGTATCGCAACTAAAAACCAATTGTCATTATATACTCTATACTTTTGCTCTGAAAGACATTCTACAATCCCCTTAGACCATGCCATCTTATATGTATTTGAGCAATTACATTCGGTAATTACTCTTTTAAATAATTCATATGAATCATTCACCAGTATCACAACCCGTCTCACATAATATTTTTAAATCTATTACCTAGTTCTTTATTGGTACAATAAACATAACAACCTTTCATACCTCTAGTCATTAATGTTCTATATGTGTTTTTTATAATATTATCCGCTATTTTATTTGCAACTACTTTTCCTTGCTCTTTAGCTATCTTGCTAATTCCTTTTAAAGAATTGTCACTTTTAGCTCTCTTTGTATAGTCTGTAACAATATGACCATTTTCATATCTCATATCATCACCTATTATAACTCCTACATAATCAAATTCTAATCCTTGAACAGTATGGATACACCCTGCTTCATTTATAGAATTCTCACCTATTGCAAATGCTTCACCTGTTTCTAGGTTCCAACTTATTTCAAAGTTCTTTTCAGGTATTTTTATTTCATGATAATTAGAATCATTTCTAGTATTACCAGTAGGCCATTCCCAGCAATATCCTGCTACGATTCTAGATTTATTATTAATCTTGTTTTTTTCTTCAATCGCTTTTCTCATTTCATTAGGATCATCAAATACTTTAAAATCATAATCAAATCCATCAATATCAAAATTAGCAGTATCTCTAATTTCTAAAGTTCTATCTAACCAAGCAATGTAACCATCTGATCCATTACATCTAAATTGACTATCTAATTCATAAGTATAGATTCCTGCGCCTTGCTCATTAGCATATTTTCTTATTAATTCTTCGCTTCCAATATCCTTAAGAGTTACTTTTTGGTTTTCATCTATAAAGAATATCGAAAATTTAGAAGCATTGATAATTTCTTTAATTTGATTTTCGCCTTTATTTTGAAACATACCAGACTTAGCATTTAATCTATGAGCTTCATCTACTACCAATACATCTAACTTATTACTATCTTCATCTACAAAGTTTCCAGAACCTTGAAATAAATGATTAATATAAGTTTGAGTATAATTACCTCTTAGTTTAGCTGAGAATACACTTCTTGGAGCTGCATTCTTAGTAACATAGAAACAAGTCATACTTCTTCTATTAAACTCTACTAATAGATTAATAGCTAATACGGACTTTCCAGTTCCTGGTCCACCTCTAACTATCATTACATTCTTTTTATTATTAGCTACTGTATCAATAGCATTACTTAAAGCATATTCATATATAATCTTTTGTTCATCAATCATATAGAATTCTTTATTACCTTCTAACATGTTAGATAAGGAATCTTGTAACATTTTAGATGGTCTAATTCTTCCATGATCTATTTCATAAAGAATACTTCCATCATCACCATCTTCAATGTATCTTTTGATAAAGTCTCTTAACTTGATTACATCATTATGTCCAAATAATGGAGCTTTAGAAGTATACTCTTTATAATTATCAGATAATAATGTATCATCGTTTTCAAAATAGTAATTATGTAAGTATGCACATGGTACTACATTAATATCTTTTAATTGAACTGATTCATTATAATCTTTAATTAAATTTGCATATGTCATAGCTTGATATGATGGATGATT
>JAEEGL017192044.1_pt1 | contig 14670 bp, 25 predicted proteins | sample 9134231 | NCBI WGS metagenome assembly JAEEGL01 (sample SAMN16246548, study PRJNA631951) | gut metagenome | biome: gut microbiome; feature: rumen; material: fiber-attached | host: Bos | place: Iran: Karaj | collected 2018-10 | reverse complement strand
GCATCGCAGGATGCTCAAGAATTACAGGAAAATCAGGAAACTCGCAGAAGTAAAATGACAAGAGGAAAAGCCGAGAACCGCTTTCAAGACAGAAAGCACAAGGAGAAGACCAAGAGGATGATCAAGGAGGTCTGGAACGAACCGGAAAAAGCCGACGACGAGAAGTTCGTCGGCATCGAGGCCGGCGTCCACGGGGCGAGGTGCTCCTGCCCGATGTGCCAGACTTCCAGGAAGAATCCCTGGGCGAAGAAGGACAAGCTGCCCGCCAAGGAGAGAAGGGATCTTCTTGATGCGAAAGAGCAGATTGACGAGATGGAAAAGAACGATGACGCTGGTGCGGATGCCAAATGAGACAAGATGCTTGACGGAATGGCTGGTCGTGGCTTGCAAGTAGGAGATGCAAGATGGAAATGGTCTTGTTTGTGTGCAAGATGATGATGGTGGTTGGCTTTCTAAACGCTTGTTCGGGGCATGAATGCCAGGGCGTGGCAACAATGTTGCTTGCCGCGCTTTGCGGCATCTGCATATCTAAAGAAAAGGAGCGTGAAAAATGAATGAAATCAAAGTTGGCAATGTGGCGGTGGTTGATTTGTCCCAATGCAAAAACGCAAGTGAGGCGGTTGAAATGCTAATTGCCGCGCCGAACCCGTGCTTGGTTGTGGACAATGGTGATTTTGCAAGGGCAATGGAAGAACCTGAGCACAGGCCAAGGTTTGCCATTGGCGATGTGGTAAGGGTAAGGGAAAGTTTGCTGGAATACATGGGCGTGGTTGGCAAGTCAAGGACAATGGTGGTGACCGGCGTAAAAAAGTTACCGCATTGCGAATTTGATTGTTTTGCATACGATTGTTCCCATGGCAGGGAGGAGTGGTGTTTTTTGGGCAACGAATTGGAACTTGTTAGAAGGGCCGCAAGACATGATTGACCTTGAAAAAGCACAAAGGGTTGTGGACATGATTACCTCTGAAATCATGCCCGAATATGCCTACACCTCGTTTTAGGCAAAGTGCAGGGACTATGGCATAACGCCTGAGGATTTCAACAATTTTCTAGATACTGCGTTGGAACTAATTAAAAAAGCTCAAGGCGATGAAAATTGATTTGCTTTGTTCCCAAGAGGGCACCTACAGGGGACAAGTAGTCAGTAGAAAACAAAGAAAATCGCTGTACACACCACAAATTGAATTTCAATTAGGTACCCTTGTGGGGAACATAGCCTCTGTCTTTGACGAGAGATTCATAGGAAAACAAAAATGATTACAGCAGAAGAAGCAAGAAAAATTTCCAAGGAAAGCGGTGAAAACATTGACTTGTCGAAGGTTCTCAATGAACTTGACGGCAGGATAAGGAAGGCCGCAACCAAAGGGGTCACAAGCATCTATGTGCTGAAGACCAATGACGAGATTGCCGAAGAATGCGGTGTGTCTTTGGAAAAACTGCCGGTTGCCATCCGCAAGATCGAGAATGCAATGAACAGCTTTGGCTATGAGGCGAAGGTGGTCGGACCGCTTGCTCCTGCTCCAGAATCGACATGTCGCTATCAAATCAATATCTCTTGGAAGATGGCGGATTCCAAACAAACCAAACATCTGGATTCGGGTATTGAGGCATTTTTTAGTCGCTTTTGGAACAACGGTCCGGTAAACAAGTCAAGCGAATCATAGATGCGTTCGTTTTTTGTTACGAAAAAATTCGTTACGAAAAATTTCGTAATCAATTAACTAAATGAATGGCAAGTGGATATGGATGACATGGTGAAACTAAATCTGGAAATAACAATGCCGAGGCGGTGGGCGTCGAAGTTCGTCCAGATGCTTGACTGCATGCGGTGGTGCGCCTGCGCCGGCGCAAGCCGGACGGTGGCGTTCTTCGCGGATGGAGACGGAGATTTCCGTCCGTTCGACTTCAAGGTCGACGGCGAGGAAGTCCCGAAGACCACTGATTGGCAGAGGCACGACAGGGACTGGAATCCCGACTTGAAGAAAATCAACTGCGATCCCTCGGAGGAACTTCCCCCTCCGTTCAAGACGAGGAGAGGAGTAAATTTCTTCTTTGACGCAGGATAATTTTGAGAAACTATGGAAAACCAGAAGATCAAGGATGGTACGCCGGTTTTTGCAGTGCGGATGGACGAATCAGGGAACTGGTTTCTGGATGACGCATGGCGGGCTTCCACCAGACCAGCCGAATTGCTCTGGCGGTACAACGCCTCGTCTCGCAAAATCGAATACTGCTGGCTGAAGGGAAAAGATGGTGAAAGGAGCTTTTCCGACGCCGGAGAGGCGAGCGACTATCTTTCTTCTCAAAGGAATTTTAAAAAATGAAAACCAGAATCTCATTTGTTAGCAATTCAAGCAGTAGTTCATTTATCATCTACAATTGGTCTCAAATCCCAGACGAGAAAAAGCAAAAGATTTTGAATTACAAGAAGTCTGTGCTTGAGGAATGGCAGAAACTTGGCGTGAAATTCAAGGAACATCAAGACAAGTCATTTGGCATACGTCCAGTATATTCCAATTTTGGAAAGGATTCCTCGCCAGATGGTATTTGCGTGGGTAGTCAATATGACTTTGGGTTTGTGGGAGGCAGTTGCGATTGGAAATTCAGGGAGCGCAAGGAAAACGGCATACTTGAGATGGCAACGCCAATGGACAACTTTGAGATGGACAAGTGGATGGATTATCTAGGCGGTTTTGACTACCGATGGACGGGCGATGCCTGCGATTTTGTAAACGAGGAATCAAAATGAAAACCAGAATCTCATTTGTTAGCAACTCCAGTTCGTCGTCGTTCGTGGTAATCGGCAAGCCGGTCGGGAATCTCTTCACCGACGACATCGAGCTCGATGAGCATCAAATCTATCTGATGCGCGGGAAATTCTTGTGCGATGGAGAAGACATCATTTCGTTGAATAAGAACACGGCAAAGTGGTTCAAGGAGCACCATTTCAAGGATGACCGCGAGTATCTCAGCCAAATTGACGGCAATGTCATCCAGGTGACGCGATCCTTCATTGATCCATACGGCACTCCGATGCTGAAAGTCGAGGAAGGCAACTGCATGTGGGCGTTCGACATCGACCACCACAGCACGAACAGCATCGAAGACGCGGAGTACAACTACCCGGCGAAGCGCGACCATGATAACGCCGTTCTTTGACAACGACCTCGTGAGGCTGTATCATGGTGATTGCCTGGACGTCCTGCCGGAACTCGAGCCGGAGTGGCAGGCCTGCATCACGGACCCGCCGTATTTCGTGCTGCCGTCCGGCAAGCCCGGCGACGGCTTCACCTGGGACCGGTTCGATTCGTTCGAGGACTTCTGCGAATTCACGTCGAAGTGGCGGTCGCTTGTCGAGAGATCCGGCCGCCTGAAGGCGATGTTCGTGTTCTGGAGCATCAAATATCTAAACGACGGATTCCGTCTGTTCGAGCCTTCCAGGCTGGCGTTGTGGCACCACTCCAACCTCATCAACGTCGGCGACATGCGCGACTTCGCATACGACTACGAGCCTATATTCGTGAAATGGTATGGTCCGCCGTGCATGAAGGGCGATTCCCGCCACCTGAGCATCCTTGACTACGTAAAGCCGCAGTCGAATTTCCAGAACGACCGGCTCGTCCATCCGACGCAGAAGCCGATCAAGCTTATCGACGAGCTGGCGGGGTCCCTGGACGGGGTGGACTGCCTGCTGGATCCATTCGCCGGCTCCGGGACACTCGGCGAGTCATGCATGCGCCTTGGGATCAAGTGCGTCCTCATTGAACGCGAGGAAAAATACTGCGACATCATCCGAAGGCGTCTGGAAGGGCGTTCCTTCCAGGAAGAGCTTTTCTAGCTTTTTCGGTTATAACTCAATCATATTTAGACCGAACGCCTAAAACGGTTGGCGGGGTCGCCGGCGCAGTCTTGCCGGCCTGGCTCCCGCTGAGGCTTTTTTAGTTCGCCTCGAATGGCAAAGCAACTAAACCTAGGAGGTTTATACCATGCCTGACAATGAAAACTTGAACGAAGAGACTGTCGAACAGCCCGTGAACTGCTGGCAGTATGCCCGCGACATCTATCTTGTGGGCCGCTCCTGGAAGATGCGCCGCTTCACCGACGCGGAACGCGCAGCCGCGATCGAATTCATCGTCGCGATGGCCGGCACCCGTCCCGCCTATGTCCCGTACATCAATCTCAAGGCCAGCAACCCGCCCGCCGCGGAATACGAGGGTGAAGGAGACGAACGCGCCCTGGCGTGGAAGTACCTGGAGAAGCAGAACGACGAGTCCCTGGCCAAGATGATCCAGAAAATCGGTCGCTCGCTCAAGATCCAGTTCTGCACCGCCGAAGAGAAGGGCATTTGCGACGCCCTGCTCGCCGCGACCGACACCGTGATCGAAGCCGAGGAAGAGGATGCCGAGGATCAGACCTGGCACCGCCACGAGATCTATGATGTGGATCCGTCCATCTACGAAGCCGCCGAAGAAGACTCCTCGAGCGCCGAACCGGAATCGTCCAGTTCCGAACCGGAATCGTCCAGCGTCGCTCCGTAGTCTTCCAGTCTTTCAGGAGACTGATTACATAGCCCGTTGAAACAGACGCGGCGTCCATCGAGGCGAAGACTTTATGTCTTCGCCTCGTTCTTTTTATGCTATCCGCGCTCCGGAAGCACGGCATTCACGACGGGCGTGGAATCGTCTGCAAGCCATATTACTTTTGTCAGATCGACCGGATGGTTTTTCCATCGCGCGAGCTGCATTCTGGAAAAAACGCATTATGTTATGGACATGGAAAACGAACGAGACATTCTTCTACAGGCGATTCGCAATTTCGACGGCATCCGCAACCGTGTTGACCGCGCATTCAAGATGATGAAGGCCGGCGAACTCACCGCGACTCAGCTGGAGGGGGTTCGGAGGCTTGCGAAGGAATACTACGGCATTTCCTTGATTTGCAAGCATGTCTGCAAGCAATGCAAGAACGAGCATGCCGGCATCACCCCGTGTTCCGGAGAAAATGGCCGGTGCCATCTCCGTTTCAGGGAGGCGATGGGCGAGCTGGCGGCCGCCCTGGAATGCGCCTGCTTTGGCCGTTGCAGGGAATTCAAATCCGAAGAAAAACTGGTGAAGCGCCATGTCCGCGTCAAGAAATAGCAGGAAGAAATTCAACCGGGTCTATCTGCTGAATGCGTCGGTTTTCCGCGTGGTCGGATTGACCAACGGCAGAAAAACTTGCCAGATTCATTCCTCAAAGGGCGGCATGGCCTATTCTTATGACAAGATGCTTGGCGTCGTAAAGGACTGCATCCTTGATGAATCCGGCTACAAGAAGGACGGCCGGACATGGGAGCAGTTCGTGTCGGACGGTCATCTTGTCGAAAAAGGCTCGCCGCTTCATGAAAACGAGGCCGTTGGATTCGTGCATGAGAAGATGGCCCGTGGAGTCGAACGATGGCACGGGTACAACAATACCGGCAGGATCCCGTTCTATTTCATGGAAATCGCCATCCTGGAAGTGACGGTCGACGGAGTGTACAAGAACGGCACGTCTGAACCGGAGGAGCTCTGCGAAATTTCGAATGGGGAAGAAGTGTCCGAAGACGATCATGGCGCCAACCAGCTGTTCATCGACGAGTTGGCCGAGCATATGTCTGAAGACTGGCGGGACGGTTCTTCGGAAAACGCCGAGCATGCCGAGATGATGCGAATTCTGTCCGAATGGAATTCGGATTCGGAGACTGAAAAATGAATATCGAGTGGTGCAGGAACAAATGCGGAATGGCTTGCCGGCCCAGGAAGCTCATCCGCACTCGCGACGGAAGGATGCTCCTCGAAATGGAGGCAATGCAGGGAATTCCGTTCAACGGCAGCCCTGGCGAAACGAGATGCCCGGAATATCTCGAAGTGGAAGCCCCGGCAGAAATGCTGAAAAAAATCCCCAGGGGGTGGTTTCGCTCCTCTGAACGCGAAGGCGATGCGATCGGCTATTGGGGGGACGGGGCCGGTCTCGGTCTCGAGGTCTGCTGGAAAATCAAGATTCTGCCGTCTTCAGGATGCCCGTACGTCATGGAGCACGAGCTTTCCGACATCCATCACGCCAGTCGGCTAAAGGAATGGCACCGGCAGGAGAAAAGGCGCATTGAATTGAAACTGAAGGAGGGAACGAGCGATGGCGTCTAAAAGACCGACGGCCAGGAACTACCACAACGTCCTGCGAGGATGGTGGAAGGACAAATGGTTCGATTCGTCGTGGGAGCTCGCCTTGATCGTGTATTGCCACGACCACGGCATCGAATTGACCAGGAACCTCCAGAAGTTTCCATATACATGGAAGCGCCGGACGGAGTGGTACCAGCCCGACTTCCGCAAGGAGGACGGCCATTTCATCGAAGTAAAGGGCATTCTCGACAACAGGTCGAAAAGGAAGATCGCGTCGTTTCCTTATCCGCTTGAGGTCTACGGGGCCAAGGAGATGAAGCCATATCTGGACTATGTCAAGTCGACATACGGCGACGACTGGGCGATGACGCTGATCGCGCGGGACGGAAAGCTGGAGGCCGGGGAAAGATGATTCGGAGATTCGCGCATCTTCTGGAAGAGAAGGTCGTTCTTTCCAGGACGGCAGAGCATGTGTTGTTCCTGCTGGTACTCATAGTGTTCCCGACGCTGATTGGCTTTATCGTCAGTGTCGATCCGGCGGCCGGGATGATTCTTTTTGCGGCGGACGTCTATCTGTTCGTGAGGCTGATCAGTCTAAGAGTTTCCAGCGATGTAAAAAAGGAAGAAACCAACCACCATGAATAGCATTGAAAAAGAATTCCTGCGGTCAGTCGGCTTTAAGAACACCGATGGAAGCTGGTCGGTCAAGTACAATCCGGCGCTTGATGGCGGAACGGACTTTGGAATGAGCCGCCTGGCCAGGCTTGCGGAAGCGTGGCTTGACGGATACGACCAGTGGCGGCTGACCATCAGCGTCGACGACGACACGAAGGATGCCGACTGCACGATGGCGCATTCCGGCGGGGTGCTGGAATCCAACATGGGAGGAGAGGACATTCTCTTCAATATCGCCTCCTGCATCATCGGGCTGGAAAATCCCGGCATGAAAAAGCCAAAAAAACACATCAAGTATTTGCAGTCCAGAAAAAGAAGAGGACAGCGAGATGAATGAAGATCACTGCGAAAGCGTCTACTGCGACATCTGCAAGAAGGATGTCTTCCTCAATGACGGGAACTACTACATGGTCCATGACGACTTGTGGCGGGCCATCTGCCGCATGGGCGGAGTGGACGAGGATGTCGTCCTCTGCAAGTCCTGCGCCGAGGTCTTCCTCGGAAGGGAGCTCAAGGTCTCCGACCTGAACGGTGCGCCAATCAACGAATCGGCGAAAGAAGCGCCGATATGGAGGAATTAGAATCATGTGCAAGACCATCTCCGACAATGGCGTATATCTGCGCGGAATGCGCAATACCTTCCACGACAAGAGCTGGTTCATGTCGATCGTGCCCTTTGACGTGGACACCATCGTGGACTTCGGATGCGCAGACGGGAGCTTCCTCGAATACATGAAGAGGAACTGGCCGGAATACCGCTATGCCGGCATCGACGAAAACGAGGAATTCCTCGCCATGACGCGCGAGCGCGGTTTCGAGGCGTACGGGAACCTGACGGAGTTTTCCAAGAAGCATTCCAATGGAGACGGAAAGGTTCTTCTGGTGATGAATTCCGTGCTGCACGAGATATATACCTACAAGGGCGTCCCGCAGGCCGAGGAAATCTGGGGGGCGTTCCTCCGGAATGGCGTCAAGTACATCGCCCTGCGGGACATGTATGCGAGAGGATGCGGGATATTCTCCTCCAAGACCGAGGCGAATCTCCTTGACGTCTGCGACCAGAAGGACAAGCACGCCGCCTCGAACAATGGCGAGCTCATCTCCCTGCACGACAAGCTGTCCGACTTCGAACGGCAATGGGGCGAGGTAAATGACGGCTACAAGCTGACGCATTTCCTCCTGAAGTACTTCTATTCCCTGAATTGGGAGCGCGAATTGGTGGAGAACTACCTCCCGTTCCATTATCGCGAACTCCACGAGGCGATTCGCTCCGCGGGATACGACATCACCTTCGAGAGCTTCTACGCCATCCCCTGGCTGAAGCAGAAGTGGCTAAGCGACTTCGACTGCGACACGCATCCGGCGCTGCATGCATTCGTCTCGAAGGTCACGACGCACATGAAGCTCTTCCTCGTCTGCGGAGAATAGGATGGAAAGCCATGGATGCCTGAAAGCGACTGCGGAGCGGTTTCTTTCAGGATGAACTTCAGGATAAGCGACGGAGGAGCAGATGGAGGAAAGTCAATCCGTGGAAGAAGCCGTGCGGACGATCTGGTCGAGGCTGTCAGGATTTGAATTCGGTGTCCATCAGGACGACGGGCGGTGGATGGCTGACGGCGACGACGAGACGCTTTCGAGGCGATATGCGCTTCCGTCTCCAAGTGAGACGCTGAGGGAGAAAAAAGGCACCTGCATCGACATCGCCCAATGCGCGATACGCCTGCTTTCTGGGAAGTTCATTCGCAACTGTGCGGTTTTCTGCGTGTTCGACGACGATTCCGAATTTCCGCGGAACCACTGCTTCAATGTCGCCGTGGCGAAGGATGGCGGGTTCGTACTCCTGGACGCTTCGGAGAAGAGGCCTGTCGAGAAATTCGGCTCGATTGAAGACCTGCTGCTCTCCTATTGCCGGGAATTCCAGGCGAGCGGAGAGTTCGGCGAATTGTCCTTCCATCTGCTCGACGACTTCCCGCCATCCGGAAGCACCTTCCGCGAATTTGTCGAGTTCGCCGTCGGAAGAGACGAGCCATTCAGGATTTTCCGCATCGCGAGGCGGGCGATTTTCGCGCTCGAGTAGTCCTGTCCCTGCGGATGACTTGCAATCCACAACCATCAATCATGCAATGAACGACCGACCGATAATCACCTCCCTGCTCGAGCAGGACCTGTACAAGTTCTCGATGACCAAGGCGATACTGCATTGGTTCCCGGGTTCCACCGCGAGGTTCGACTTCAAGTGCCGCAGCGACGCCAAGCTCGGGCACCTCAAGCCGGAAATCGATCGGCAGCTCGATTCCCTCTGCGGACTGCGCTTCACGAGGGACGAGCTGGACTACCTCCAGTCGATTCCGTGGCTTTCCGGCGACTACATCGACTACCTCGAGCGCTTCTACCTGAAGCGCGACCAGATCCACACCGACATCGACGGCGACGGCCAGCTGGTCATGTGGGCGGAGGGGCCGTGGCGGGACATATCGTTCTTCGAGATACCGTGCCTGGCCATCGTCTCCGAGACGAATGCGGCATACTCCTGCGAATGCCTCGGCCTTTCCGTCGAGGACGTCGAGAAGCACGCGGCGAGACGGCTCCACGACGACATCCAGGAGCTGAAGATGTGTCGCCTGGGGGGATGCGAATTCACCTTCGCGGACTTCGGGCTGCGCAGGAGATTTAGCGGCGACTGGCACCGCAAGGTCGTCAGGAACTTTGCCGAGAGCGCGCCGGAGCTGTTCGTCGGGACTTCCGACGTGCTTCTGGCGAAGGAATTCGGCATCAAGCCCATCGGCACCTTCGCGCACGAGTGGCTCGGCGGGCTCCAGTGCCAGGACTTCCGCCTGGCGAATGCGCAGAAGGCCGCGCTGGACATCTGGGCGAAGGAATACCGCGGCGAGCTCGGAATCGCCTTGAGCGACAACTACGGCTTCCGGGCGTTCCTGCGCGACTTCGACAAGTACTTCGCGAAGCTGTTCGATGGATGCCGCCACGATTCCGGCAATCCCTTCACCTGGGGAGAGATGCTGATCGAGCACTACAGGAAGCTCGGCATCGACCCGAGGACGAAGACCGGATGCTGGAGCGATTCGCTAGATGCCGACCGGTGCGTGGAAATCGCGGAGCGCTTCTGCGGCAGGATCAAGGTCAGCTTCGGCGTGGGAACGAGCATCACCAACAACACCGGCCTGGTCAAGCCGCTGAACATGGTCATGAAGATGACCGAGTGCAACGGCCATCCCGTCGCCAAGCTATCGGACGCGCCGGGCAAGGGAATGTGCCGCGACGCGAAATACGTGGACTACCTGAAGGAAGTCTACCAGTATAGGTCAATCGACGAGCCAGTGGCGCAATAGCGGCGTCGCCGACCTTTTCGGATTTTTGCGGAGAGATGGCTGAGCGGCCTAAGGCGACGGTTTCGAAAACCGTTGTGTTTCCAGACCGCAAATCAACAAGGTTTGCCCCTGGACAGGAGGATTTCCGGGGATGTTCTTGTCCCATGAAAGGAAAGTCCGCAACGAGACCATTGCATCTTCGTTCAAGAGCTTCTGGATTTCCTCCGTGTCGAAAAGCAGCGATGAGCCCATGCGCCGCCAGGCATCGTTTTTCAGTTTCTTCATGGTTTTGATTTCTCCTCAACTCTTGCCACTACTCTAGCCATAAATCAGCCATCTTTCACCTCAACTCTTGCCTCGACTCTTGCCATTTTTTTCACCTTGACAGTTGCCACGGCTCTAGTCCCAAACATTCACGACAGTTTACCAGAAATTATTACTGGCTATTTGGGATTATGTTTTAGAAAGTTCTTGCCTTTGTCTGTAATTCTATATCATTAAAATTGCGCCGCAGATTTTCTTTTGTTCGCCAACGGCGGCTGCAAACCGCCAAAATGGCGTTATATTAATGGCGGGACTTTTCCCGAGCGACACACAGAGAGTTTCAAATTCACCAAGGAGAAAAAAATGAACGCCAATGCCATCAGGGACGCTTATGTCCCCGTCGTAGTGACCCGCGAGTCCGACGGGAACACCACCCACCAGGATCTCTACTCGAGGCTCCTCAAGGACCGCATCATCATGATCGACGGCGAAATCGAGCCGCACATGGCCTCGATCGTCGTCGCCGAGCTGCTCTATCTCCAGAGCGAGGACGCCGAGGCGCCGATCCAGCTGTACATCTCCTCCCCGGGCGGCGTGGTGAGCGCCGGCCTGTCCATCGTGGACACGATGCGGCTGGTGAGCTGTCCGGTGCATGTGACCGTGCACGGGACAGTCGCCTCGATGGCGAGCGTGATCGCCTCGTGCGGTGAGAAGGGCCACAGATACATTTTGCCAAACGCGAGGGTGATGCTCCATCAGGCGTCGAGCGGCAACGAGGGCAACGTGCAGGACATGCGCGTCGCGATGGCGGAGACCGAGCGCATCAACACGAAGATCATCGAAATGCTTGCGGAGAACTGCGGGAAGGACGAGGCGCAGGTGCGCAAGGACACCGAGCGCGACAACTGGATGGACGCCGCGCAGGCGGTCGAATACGGCGTCGTCGATCAGGTCCTGGGCGGTCGATAGCGTCCGCGACGGAAGGCGGCGCGCGGAGTTCCCGCGCGGAAACGAAAAGGAAGCAACTTCAGCAACCGAAGGCAGATGGAAGAAACGAAAGCCAATGGCGCCGAGATGGCGCGCGCCAGCAAGCAAGAGCGCAAATCGGAAACGACTACGATAAACCTCAGGGAAAGCCTGTGGTTCTACGAGCGGTGCCTCGACAGCATGGAGAACTTCTTCGAGAACTACCGCGGCGAGGTCAAGGACTCGGACATCTTCTACAACCTCGGAAAGGCGCGGAATTCCACCGACGCGCTGATCAAAAGCATCTGCGACTCGGACGAATGGCCGGATGACGTGAAGAAACTCCTTTCGAAATGGCTGTCCGGAGAGCTTTCGCAGGTTCGCGTCCGCGAGCCTCGCCCCGGCGACAGAGACGTGGAGCCTTGCGGGGATGGGGACTGTCCGAACGGCATGCAGGGCGACGTTCCGCGCCGCGTCGAAAGTACACTTCAGGTGACGCTCGACAGGATGCTCGGATGCGGAGGCGAATTCCGGGAAATCCTCGCGACGCTCTGGAACCACGAGAACTATCGTTCCGCGGCCATCTCGACGATCAGGGCGTTGATCTGTCATGCGCGGAAAAATCCGCCGACACACCTGGTGGACGACAGGGACGGCGGCATAATCGAGAGGCGCTTTCGCGAGATGCGCGAATTCTTCCAGCTGGACGACGTGGAGGCGGGGATACTCCAGGCGGTGGCTCAGTTTGACTATGGCTTGTTCTGCCGACCGTCGCCCGACCTGAAGGGATATGCCGGGAGATGCACCATGATCGCCGCGATGCTGGGCGTGGACTTGAGCTCCGTCCTGGAAAGAACGTCGTCCTCGAGCAAAATCAGGAAATACATGATTCTCGATCGCGACCTGGACCCGTACTTCGCGCTCAGCGCGTGGATCAGCGGCTCGAGCGACGCGCTGTTCATGAACCAGTTCTACTATCTTGACGAAGAGACGCCTATCGCCTGGAAGAACTTCTCGCATCTGACCGAGAAGCACGGCGCGATACTGAAGAGGATGCTCGGGCGGAAGTTCGGCAGGCCGGTGAAGATACTTCTCTATGGGGCGCCTGGCTCCGGGAAGACCTCCTTCGCCAGGGCGCTGGCGAAGGAGGTCGGCAGGCGCATGAACTTCATCCGCCAGAGCGTCTCGGAGAGCGACGAACAGACGAGAAGCAAGCCGGAGTTCCGGATGGCCGCCGTCGTCGCGGCGAACCTGCGCCTCTCGTCGGATCCGGACAGGAACCTCATCGTCGTCGACGAGGCCGACAGCATGCTCAAGTGCTCGCCGGGGATGCTCTTCGGGAAGGACGGCTCCGAAAGCCCGAGCGGCGACAAGGGCCTTCTCAACGCGATGCTCGACTGCCTCGCCGTCCCGTCCATCTGGATCACCAACACTCCCGCCGAGGTTCTCGACGAGTCGAACCGCCGGCGGTTCGACTACTCCATTTGCTTCGAGCAGCTCAACTGCGAGCAGCGAAAGGCGATCTGGAAGAACGCCATCCGGATGCTCGGATGTCAGTCGCTGTTCACCGCCGCGCAGATCGAGAAGTTCTCCGCGGAGTATCCGGTGAGCGCCGGCGGGATTACGCTGGTGATGGAAAACCTCGCCAGGATGAAGCCGCGAAAGGCCGAGGTCCCCGCGCTCGTCGAGCGCCTGATGAAGCCCCATTGCGAGCTGATGGGCATCTCGCCGAAAGACGACAAGATGCTGCCCTCAAAGGACTACACGCTGGAGGGCCTGAACCTGCGCGGCGAGATCGAGCTGCCCCGCATCATCGAGGCAGTCCGCGCCTTCCAGAACCGCCGCGGCCCCGCCGACCCCGACCGCCCGCGCATGAACCTCCTGCTCTCCGGGCCGCCCGGCACCGGCAAGACCGAATTCGTCAAGTACCTCGCCAGCGTCCTGCGCACCAAGGTGAACGTGCGGATGGGCTCCGACCTGCTCTCGATGTGGGTCGGCGGCACCGAACAGAACATCAGGCGCGCCTTCGCCCAGGCCGAGGACGAACACGCCATCCTCTTCCTCGACGAAATCGACGGACTGGTCCAGAATCGTGCCGGCGCGCACGCCTCCTGGGAGGTGACGCAGGTCAACGAACTGCTCCACCAGATGGAGAACTTCGACGGCGTGATGATCGGAGCCACCAACTTCGTCCGCAACCTCGATGGCGCCATCCACCGGCGCTTCACCTTCAAGCTCGAATTCGACTACCTCGACGACGCCGGCAAGGAGCTCTTCTTCGAGAAGATGTTTCACTGCCAGCTCTCCCCCGAGGCCAAGGCCCGGCTCCGCCGCATCCCCAACCTCGCCCCCGGAGACTTCCGCACTGTCCGCCAGAGCCTCTTCTACTACGGCGGCGCGTCGTCGATGGAGGACTATCTCTGCGCCATCGAACGCGAGGCCGAGACCAAGAAGACCTATGGCTATTTCGGAACGGGGACGGGTCGCATCGGATTCTCCTGAGACCCGTGGTAGAATATCAGCGTGGATTTTCGGTGCATTTCAGAATTCGCGAATTGCTGGAGAACAAGGAATGGAAGATTTTTGCAAGGTTGAGCGGATCGCCAGAAGGGTCGTCAAACGGATCTACGCCAGTCTGGAGAAGGTGGACGACGCGTCCATCCAGGATGAGCTCTCGCGGGTCGGAATCGAGTGCTACGGAGAATTTTCCGGCAGGAATGGCGTCTGGACGGCAAAGCCCGAGGAGTTCCAGGAGGAGCTCCCGAGCATCGTCGTCAAGTCAGACGGCGGAAGGCTCTGGATCGAGCTCGAGGGCGGCGACCGGGTGCGCGAGAAGCTCGACTACCATGTGAACAGGCATAACACCGTCGTCGGAATGCTCGAGGAACTCTCCGGACTCAAGAAGATTCTCGAGAAAAAAATCGTCTCACTGAAGGACAAGAAGATCGACGAGGAGGAAGAGAAGGCCAAGCAGGAAGCGGCGCAGGAAAACCAGGACGACGGCGGCGCCGGCGAAGAGGACGCCGGGCTTGATAAGGGCGAGGGCGATGCCGGAGCGGAGGAAGAGGAGGATGAAAATGCATAGCGCGACGGAATTCTCATGCGGAGCCGTGTATGCGGTCATGATGTCTGTTGCCATCGCATCGGCGATCTTCGCGGTATGTCCGGACGGCCAGTACGACTGGAGAAAGGCGCCGATTCGGATCGCGAATATGCGCGACGTCACCGACAACGGCATTGCCGATGCAGAAGAACTGACGGCAGGATAGCATGTCATGACGGCGTTTTTTCATCGT
>JAEEGL016948037.1_pt1 | contig 14670 bp, 12 predicted proteins | sample 9134231 | NCBI WGS metagenome assembly JAEEGL01 (sample SAMN16246548, study PRJNA631951) | gut metagenome | biome: gut microbiome; feature: rumen; material: fiber-attached | host: Bos | place: Iran: Karaj | collected 2018-10 | reverse complement strand
TTAATAATTATACGCTAACATTCAATAATATTCTAAAACAGCTATCAGGATCTGTCAAGAACTTTTTTAGATACAAAATTAATCATACGACTGTTTCAAACATAAAATATTATTTGCAGAGTCCGCTATAAATGTGAGATTATTTAAAGAGAAAGGAAAAGGCCGGGGAAACATTTCGAAGTGCCTCTGCGCGCAAAGAACCGACTGCGTAAAGAACAGCTGCAAAGTCCGTCCCCCTACGATGCGATTTTGTATTTGTAAAGGAGGGAAAGAAAAAGACCTGACGCCTTTCGAAGTGCCTCTGCGCGCAAAAAACCGACTGCGTGAAGAACAGCTGCAAAGTCCGTCCCCCCAAGATGAGATTTTGCAAAGGGAAAAGAAAAAGGCCTGACGCCTTTCGAAGTGCCTCTGCGTGTCAAGAACAAACTGCGTAGAGAACAGCTGCAAGAGTCGCAGCCAGCACGAAGAAAGGCGTCAGGCCTTTATTTACCCTTTACAAAAACGAAACCACATGAATGTACTCCGGCAAATCATGATACCCCGACTGCACCGTAATGCCGTCGCGGATCAGCGCCTTCAGGCGGGCGATCATGCTGGAAGTGATTTCCTCACCCGGCACGATCAGCGGAATTCCCGGCGGATACGCGAACACGAGCTCGCGGCTGATGCGGCCCTCGCACTCGTCGAGCGTGACTCTGGCATCGGGCATATCGCGCGCGGCATCCATCGTCATGCGGATCGAAACCTCCTGCACCGGCGGCGGAGTGATGGGCCTGGCGATTTCGCGGCCGTACTTTTCGTCGATTTCGGCCAGAGCGTCATACAGGCGCTGGAAGCCTTCGTCGGTATCGCAGATGCTCGTGAGCGCGAGCGCGTAATCGGCGGCGATCATCTCGAGCTCGATGTGATACTGCTCGAGCATCAGCGTCTCGAATTCCTTGCTGTTCAGCCGCAGGTTGCGGATGCTCATGACGATCTTCGAAGGATCGAAATCGTAGAACAGCGGATGGTTTTCTTTATCGTCGTTGCCCTTGCACAGCACCTGAATATGCTTCAGCGACTGCGTCTGCTTCGCGAACAGATTGATACGGCGGATATACTCGTGGAACAGAGCCTCCTTACGGTCGGCCAGAAGATGCACGCAGTTATCGATCGCGGCCATCAGCACATAGGAAGGACTGGTGCTCTCGAACGTGGCAAGAGCGATCGAAACGCGGCGATCCATTTCTTCGAGGCGCCCGCGGTTTTTCCACAGACCGGTGCACATATGCAGAAGAGCGGTCTGCGTGGGGGAGGGCAGCGTTTTATGAATGCTCTGGATGACCAGATCGGCGCCTTCCGAGATCGCGCTCTTCGGAAAGGCCGGATGGAATCCGAGGTGCGGCCCGTGCGCTTCGTCGACGATCAGCGGAATGTTGCGTTCGTGCAGAATTTTACTGATGGAAGCGATGTCGGAAACCACACCGTCATAGGTGGGAGACGTCAGAATCGCGAGACGGATATCGGGGTATTCCTCGACGGCGGCTTCGACCGCCTGGGGCGGGATGCTGCCGTTTACGCCGAATTCCTCATCCACCGGCGGGAACAGGTATACCGGCTGCAGTCCGCAGAGCTGAATCGCATGGTAAACAGCTTTATGGCAGTTGCGGGCGACCAGAATCTTGTCGCCGCGGCGCGAAAGCGCATACACGGACGCGAGCAGCCCACAGGTGCTTCCGTTGATCAGATACCAGGTACGGTAACTGTCGAATTCGCGGGCGGCAAGCTCCATGGATTCCTTCAGAATGCCCTGGGGATCGTGCAGATTGTCGCTGCCGGCCACCTCGGTGAGGTCGAGCGTGTACGCTTCCGCGCCCTCCAGAAAATCAAAGTTGCGCTTGTGGCCGGGCATGTGGAACGGATAGATATCCTGCTCGGCGTAGTCCTTCAAATAATCCAGAATTTTCAATACCGGGTCCTGCCTTTTTTAGTTAATGATATCGCTCCGGAGCGTGCTCCGGGAATGCTTGTGATAAACATGCCGACAGAGGCGTCTTTCGGCACGCGGATCAGTCTTCTTTCTCGGGAAGATTCAGAAGCTCGTCGTCGGTCTCGGCCTCGATGAAGTCGTCGTCTTCCTCCGCGGCCTCGGGAAGAGCGGCGGAAGCGTTTTCCGAATCTTTCGCGGGAGCGGGCTTGAAAGCACCCGTTCCGTTGTTGAGATACGGCAGATATTCTTCGTACTTGGCGTCCACCTGCTCGCGGCTCAGCGTATTGATCGCGGAGATGTCGCACTTGTGCGCCAGCGCGAAATACTCGGCGGCCAGTTCGTACTCGCCCCATTCTTCGTAGATCAGGCCGAGGTGGTATTTGCTGTCCACCATCGTGTCTTTCAGTTCCATCGCGTGGCGGAAATGCATTTCGGCGTCTTCCAGATTGCCTTCGCGGTAGGCGATCTGCCCCAGGTTGTCATAGGCGGGGCCGTGAGCCGGATCGAGCTTCAGCGATTTTTCGGTGCACTCCCGGGCTTTTTCGTAATCGCCTGCTTCCACGTAATAGTAGCCGAAGGTGGTGTAAAAATCGGCGGTGAAATACTCGTACTTGGCCTCCATGGCCTTCATAAGATCGATGGCTTTATCCAGCTCGCCGCATTTCCAGTACGCGATGCCGAGATCGTTCTCGGCGTATTTCTTGACCAGCGGATGCGCGGTTTCGGAATTAACGACCCTGAGAAACAGCTCTTTGGCCTCCTCGTAGCTGCCGGAACGCAGAAGATCCATCGCGTAGGTGACGGTTGCGTGCGCGCAGTTGGTGTTATGGTTGACCGCAAAGCGGTACATAGGCTGCACGAAACGGGGATGTTTCAGGAAGCCGTCGAGCAGGTAGGCCGTCCAGCCGACAGCCGTGCCGATGTTCAGCACGTAGAGGAGGACGCCGAACGCAAGAAGGATGAGCAGAATGGTGCCGAAGGGCACTCTCAGAACGATGCAGGCAAGCAGAATGGCCGCAAACAGGATCAGATAGGGGTGCTTTTTGAGAAACTCCACGGGTTGCCCTCCTTTCGCGGGGATCAACGTAAAATCAAGCAAAACCTATCATAGCACGATTTTCCCCGAATAGCAATGCCTGGGGGGAGCCATTTTTTGAAAAAGCCGTTGATTAGAGGGCCGAAAAGGCTTATACTTATGATAATATCAGATGTACGGACACCGGAAAGGAGGGAAGAGCCGCGTGATCAGGTTAAGATTGTTCGACCGCAAGCGTCTGCGGGAGAAGGCCAAGGAATCCATCAAATCGGTGACGCCGATCATGTTCATCGTCACCACGCTGTGCCTGAGCGTGGCTCCCGTCGCCAACGATCAGATGGTGTCGTTCCTTCTGGGCGGTCTGGCCGTCATCGTCGGACTGGGGCTCTTCAATTTCGGCGCCGAAAACTCGATGACCGAGATCGGCAGCCTGATCGGTTCCCGCATCACCAAATCGCTGAAGCTGTGGCTCGTTCTTCTGGTGAGCTTCCTTCTGGGCGTTATCATCACCATCGCGGAGCCCGATCTGACGGTGCTCGCGGGGAACGTTCCCCACATCAATTCTCTGGTGCTCATCCTCACGATTTCGGTGGGGGTAGGATTCTTCCTGCTCGTCGGGATGCTGCGTATCCTGATGGGCGTTCCGATCCACTGGATCCTGATGGGTTCCTACGCGCTGGTATTCCTGCTGGCCGCGTTCTCCGACCCCGATTACCTGAGCGTCGCGTTCGACGCGGGAGGCGTCACGACAGGTCCGATGACCGCCCCGTTCATCCTGGCGCTCGGTGCCGGTGTCGCCGCCATCCGCAGCGACCGCAACGCCGAGGCAGACAGTTTCGGCCTGGTGGCCGTGTGCTCCGTCGGGCCGATCCTGATGGTGCTCGCGCTCGGTTTCTTCTATCCGGGCGAAAGCGGCGTGATCGCTGCCGAAGCGACGCGTTCCTACGCCAATACCGTCGAGGTCGGCATGGGGTTCGGCGCCGCGTTTCCCCAGTATATGAAAGAGGTCGCGGCAGCGCTTCTCCCCGTGCTCGCCTTCTTCCTGATCTTCCAGGTGTTCCTGCTGAAGCTCGGACTGAGGACGCTCGCACGCATCCTGGTGGGCCTTGTGTTCACCTACGTGGGTCTGGTGCTTTTCCTTGCGGGAGCGAACGTCGGTTTCTCCTCGCTGGCCGTGCTTCTGGGCAATACGCTCGGCAACGGCGCCACGAGAGCGGCGCTTGTCCCGGTGGGATTTTTGCTCGGCTGGTTTATCGTCCGGGCGGAGCCTGCGGTGCATTCCCTGACGCAGCAGGTGGAAGACGTCAGTGCGGGCGCGGTTTCCGCCAAAATTATGCGGACGAGCCTCTCGTTCGCCATCGGCGGGGCGGCGGCGCTTTCCATTCTCCGGTCGATGCTCGGCATTCATATCTTCTGGTTCCTGATCCCCGGATACGCCGTTTCTCTTGCCCTCGCGTTCTTCGTGCCTCCGATTTACACGGCCATCGCGTTCGACGCGGGCGGCGTGGCGAGCGGCCCGATGTGTACGACGTTTCTGCTGCCGCTGGCGATCGGCGTGTGCCAGGCCTCCGGCGGGAGCGTGCTCACCGACGCGTTCGGCTGCGTCGCGCTGGTCGCGATGATGCCTCTTCTGACGGTGCAGATCATGGGCCTCGTCGGCAGGCTGAAAGCCCGCCGGCACGCGGCCGTGGAGCCGGTGTTCGGCGATTCCGAGATCATCGAACTGTGGGAGGTGAACTGATGGAGCTGTATATGGTTCTGACCGTGATCGAAAAAGAATACGCGGAGCCTCTCATGAAGACCTGCCGGGAGCTCGGGCTGCCGATGACGTTCTCGCTGCCGGCCCGGGGCACCGCGTCGGCCCAGTTTCTGGATCTGCGGGGCATCCGTCATTCCGAGAAAAATCTGATCGTGACGATAGCGGACAAGGCGTCCATCGCCAGGCTCACACACTTCGCGCAGTGGACGCTGTACATCGAACTGCCGGGGCGCGGCCTGATGATGGCCATGCCGATCAAAAGCGTAGGAGGAGGGAAAACCTTGGCTTATCTGCAGAACGGACTCGAAACGGAAGGCAAAGTGCCTTCGCTGAACTTCGATTATGAACTGATCTACGTGATCATGAACCAGGGCTATGCCGACGAAGTGATGGACGCCGCGCGCCCTGCCGGCGCGAGAGGCGGTACGATCATCCACGCCAAAGGCTCCGGCGGCGATTATGCCCGGAAATTCCTGGGCATTTCGATCGCCGAGGAGAAGGAGATCGTGCTGATCGCGGCCAAAGCAGAGGAGAAAGCCGCCATCATGAAGGCAATCGTGGAGAAGTGCGGAACGGGAACGCCCGCCGGCGCGATCGCGTTTTCGGTGCCGATCTCTATGCTCGCCGGCCTGGATCATCAGAAAAACGAGCAGGCCTGAACATATTCGCAGAAGAAACCGCAGCAGTGCGGCAAAGAAGCCGAAAGACAAGAATTTCGAGACGATAAACGATCACAGGAGGAGACAATATGAGAAATAAAACAGCCGAAGAGATGCTCAGGTTCATCGAAAAAAGCCCCACGCCGTATCAGGCGGTGGAAAATCTGAGCAGACGGTTTGCCGATGCCGGCTTCGCCGAAGTAAAAGAGACCGAAGACTGGCAGGGGGAGAACGGCCTGCCGAAGAAGTTTTTTGTTACCCGCAACGGATCGGCTATGATGGCCGTGAAGCTGCCGAAAACCGGAATGCCCAAAGGGTTCCACATCGCGGCGGCCCACTGCGATTCGCCGACGTTCCGCGTCAAGGAGAATCCGGAGATGGCCTCCGAGGGCTGCTACACCCGGCTGAATACGGAAAAATACGGCGGAATGATCCTCTCCACATGGCTTGACCGGCCGCTGTCCGTGGCCGGCCGCATCGTGGCGGATTCCGAGGAAGGCGTGAAGGCGATCCCCGTGAACATCGACCGCGATCTGTGCGTGATCCCGAATCTGGCGGTGCATATGAACCGGGGCATGAACGACGGCTACGCCTACAATCCCCAGACGGATATGCTTCCGCTGTTCGGAAATGAGGCATGTGCACAGGGCGGCTTCCTGAAAGTCGTCGCGGAGGCGGCCGGCGTAGCGCCGGAGGATATCCTCGCGCACGATCTGTTCCTGTACACCCGCCAGCCCGGCACCTTCGTGGGGCCGGAGGATGAGTTCGTGGTATCGCCCCGCCTGGACGACCTGCAGTGCGTGTTCTCGGCGGCAGAAGGGTTCCTCGCGGCCGAGCCGGAAGAATACGTTAACATCTGCGCGGTTTTCGACAACGAAGAGGTGGGGAGCGGCACCAAGCAGGGCGCCGATTCCACCTTCCTCTCCGACGTGCTGGCGCGCGTCGCGGAGAGCTACGGCATGTGCGAGAGCGAGTACGAGCGGCTGGTGGCGGGAAGCTTCCTGATCTCGGCGGACAACGGACACGCGGTGCATCCCGCACATCCGGAGAAAGCGGACCCGACGAACCGGCCGCATCCGAACGGAGGGATCGTGATTAAGTACCACGGCGCGCAGAAATATACGACCGACGGCGTATCGGCGGCCCGTATGAAGAAAATTTGTCAGAAAGCCGGCGTGCCTTTCCAGATCTATACCAACCGGTCCGATATCGTGGGCGGATCCACGCTGGGGAACATTTCCACGTCGCACGTGTCGGTGAGCTCGGTGGATATCGGGCTCGCCCAGCTGGCCATGCACTCCGCGGTCGAGACGGGCGGCGCGGCCGATACCGAATACGCGGTGAAGGCGTTTACGGCGTTTTTCGAGGAGTAAGACCTGGGAAGGAATCTGACCGGGAAGGCAATCCAATGATTCCGGCGGAAAGCGTGCGGGCAGCCGGAGAGCCTCTTATGCTTCGGCCTTAAGGAGAGAATACCGATGAGCAGAGTGAGCATCGTGGAAGCATTTGTGCTCGAACGGGTAAGCGGCATCGCGGACGAGAAATGGCGGACCCGCGCGGTCTATCATTCGCACGCGGTCTCGCTTTTGTGCGTGCTTCTCGCGAAAAAGCGGGGGCTCGATCCGGAAACGGCCGCGATCGCGGGGCTTCTGCACGATCTGTATGCCTATGAGGAGCAGGATTACACCGATCACGCGCACCGCGGAGCCGCAAGAGCCCGGGAAGTGCTCGAGGCGCTTGCGCTCACCACGCCGGAGGAGACCGAAACGATCGTGTCGGCCGTGTACCGCCACGACGATCTGACGGTGCAGGACGCCCCGTTCGACGAGCTGCTGAAAGACGCCGATCTGATCGACAACGCCCTGAAAGACCCGGCCCGCGAGGCAAAACCGCACGAAGAAGCCAGGCTTCGCCGGATCTGCAGGGAGCTGGGCTTGCCATTCCCCGAATGATGCGGGCAGATCGTCCATCCGACAATAAAAAAGATCCTCCGAAGCACCACCCGGTGCGGCGGAGGATTTTTTGTGAATGGAAACCGGTTTTATACCTTGTGAATGGAAATTGGTTTTATTCCTGAAGATAAACGGCTCGGGGAGCGGAGGATCTACTCGGCGAGCTTTGCTCCCATCTCGAACGCTTTTTTGCATTCTTCGGGGAAGACCGTTTCGTGGCGGAGCTTTTTGGCTTCGGAATCGAACAGGGTCCACGGCCAGTCGGTCTTGCTGTAGTCCCGGAGCTGGAGCGTATTGCCGCTCACGAAGAGCTCGGTGGGCCCTACGAAGCGGCTGAGCGTGTTCTGATACCCCTGCAGCATCGAAAGATACATGGTGTCGGGGGCGTTGCTCGTCATCACGAGGAGAACCGGAATGGGACGTTCGTTGCAGCAGGGCGTTTCACGGTTGTACGTCAGATTCTGGAAGATCAGCCGCTCGTACAGCGCGCGGAAGGACGCGGTGAGCTCGCTCAGGTAGTTGGGGGAACCGATAATCAGGCCGTCGGCTTCCCGGATCGCGTCGAGCACGGGCGTCAGGCCGTCACGGCAGATGCAGTGTCCCTTGAACTTCTCGCGTTTGCATCCGAAGCAGGAGATGCACCCGGTGTATTTTTCCAGGCGGAACAGGTCGAAGCGTTTGATCTCGGCGCCGGCGGATTCGGCTCCGCGCGCGGCCTCGGAAAGAATGGTGTCGGTGTTCCAGCCCTTTCTCGGGCCGGCGTTTACAACAACGATCGTTTTGCTCATTTTGCTGCCTCCGTAAAGTGTTTTGATTCCTGGCCGGTCAGATGCCGCCCGTATACTTCCAGGTTCTTGCCTCCACTATGCAATACGCCACCATCTCCGGTGTGATCTCGCTGTTCAGAACGAGCGTGGGATGCACCTCCACCGTCTGCTTCGGCTGAAACAGTGAGACTTTCACGGGCGTTATGGCGAGAATCTTGTCGTTGGCATCGAACAGAAGATAATGCATAGTGATCTGTGAGAATTTTTCATCCGTGGGATTCGTGATCGTTCCGGAAAAGCGGATCTGTCCCTCTTGCATCCACTCCCCCTTTTCCGTTATCTCCATCTTGATGTCCGTATCGAATTGGTAGAATGTGTATTGAGGCAGCTGGATCTCCTGGATAATCGAAAAGGTTATCTTCGGGGTCAGACCTTTGCTCAGATCGATGTCCATATCTACGTAAACATTGTTGGCGTCTTTTGTATCCAGATATCCGTGAGCGTAGGCATAATCCGTTTCTCCCGGAGCTATAATACCGTGGACGGTTTCCACGAACACGTAGGTTTCGATCTCCTGATCGTTGCCGTCATACAGTTTGACTCCGAAACTCGGCAAGAGTGCCTGGGTTCCGGTGTTTTTATACTCGAAGACGAGATCGTACGTCGGCCCCCACCAGTCCGTATCGTCGTAATACGTAAACCGGGAAAGGGTGATTTCCAACCCGACCTTGTTCAGGTCCGGCAGGACGTCATCGGTCACCTGCAGCTCGGAGTGATAAAAGGTGATGTCGGATTTTTCCGGGAACGGTGACGTTTCGGAGTCGGAGAGTTCCGGCGAAACCGCTCTTGATTCCTCCTCGGGCGCCGAGCTCCTCTCGGCCTTCGACGTCTGACCGGCCGGTTTTGATGAGGATGCGGACGAAGACGACGGCGACGGCATCTGCGTCACGCAGCCTGCCGCAAACAGGAACGCCGTCAGCAAGGCGGCGATGCGGATTCCTTTTTTGTACAGTGCTTTTTTCATAGTGTTTGCCTCCCCGGCCTTTCACAGAGGAAGATCCTTGAGTGAAGGGCTTTTTCAGTGATCATTATTCCGGCGAGCCCCCTTCTGAGGGAGTTTCGGGCGGTATTCTGCCCGCAGCAGCCCTGTTATGCATCCACAGGAGTTTCGGCCAGCGACTTCAGATAGGCCTTGAATTCCGGGAAGCCTCCGTGCGGCCAGCGGGAGATATCCTCGCCGGCCTTGTTGATCAGGCAGTCGGTGAGCAAGAAGACCTTCATGCCGAGCGTTTCGGCGATCATATCCTCGCCGACGTCGTTTCCCACCATCAGACAGTCCTCGGCGGCAAGCCCGCGCTTTTCAAGGATCTCGCGGTAATACGCCGGATTCGGCTTGCAGGTGGAGCTGTTCTCGTAGGTGGTATAGAACTCGAAATCGGAGGGCTCGAGACCGGCCCAGCGGATGCGGCTCTCGGTCGCGTACGAGGGGAACAGCGGATTGGTGGCGAGCACCGCCCGGAGCCCCAGCGCGTGCACGAGATCGACGGTCTCCCGGGACTGAGGCGTAAATCCGCAGAACACCTTGGCTTTCTGAAAATCGACCGCGTAGAACTCCTCGAACAGCGGGGCGTATTCCATGGCTTTCTCTCCGTAGACGCCCTGGAAAAACAGCCAGAACGCGTCCTGGTTCGGACGGGAGCCGTCGTTTCCGACCATCGCGGCCGTGCCGCCCCAGATCGTTTTGACGAGCGCCTTCGGCTCGAAGCCGTAGGGGGCCATCTTTTGGCAGAGGAAGCCGAAGTAGCCGTTTACGAACTCGTCCTGATCCATCGGGAGGAGCGTGCCGTCGAGGTCGAACAGAACCGCTTTGAGCATAAAAGAGTCTCCTTTTCGGAAGAAATAGGGCAGGGGCAGACGGATCCGCCCCTGATCGTCTTACAGGCCGAGCTTTGCGGCGGTAGCCTCCGCGTCGTCGAGGACGCGGGCGAACTTCTCGAGCGCGGTATCGATCGGCGCAGGAGTGGCCAGATCGACGCCGGCGTGGCGCAGCTCGTCGAGCGGATGCTTGCTTCCGCCCATCGACAGGAATTCCAGATACCGCTTGACGGCCGGCTCGCCTTCCTTCAGGATGCCTTCGGAGAGTGCGACCGCAGACGCGTAGCCGGTAGCGTACACGTAGACGTAGAACGGACGGTAGAAGTGCGGGATGCGGCTCCATTCGTAGGCGACTTCGTCGTCCCAGACGAGATCGGGCCCGAAATACAGCCCGATCAGTTTCTTATACAGTGCCGACAGCGAAGCGGAGTTCAGGGCTTCGCCGCGCTCGGCCATGGCATGAGCCTCGCGTTCGAACTCGGCGAACATGGTCTGGCGGAAGACGGTGCCCTTGAAATCCTCCAGATACTGGTTCAGAAGCGCCAGACGCTCGCGGGGATCGGAGGCCTTTTCCAGCAGCTGCTCGATCAGCAGATTCTCGTTCACGGTGGAGGCGACCTCCGCCACGAACAGCGTGTATCCGGCGTACTGATACGGCTGTGTGCGGTGGGAGTGCCAGCTGTGCATGGAGTGGCCCATCTCGTGGGCGATGGTGGAGACGGAATCCAGCGTGCCGGTGAAATTGGTGAGGATATACGGATTGGAATCGTAGGTGCCGGAGCTGAACGCGCCGCCGCGCTTACCCTTGTTCGGATAGATGTCCAGCCAGCGATCGCGGAAGGCGCCGCGCACGGTGTCGCCGTATTCCTCGCCCAGAGGCTTGACGGCGGAGAGCACCAGTTCCTGGGCCTCTTCATAGGTGTAGCGCTTTTCGGAGCCCTGTACGAGCGGGGTGTAGACGTCGTAGTAGTGCAGATCGGGAAGCTGCAGGAGGCGTTTGCGCAGCGCGACGTAACGGTACATATCGTTCATATGGCGGTGTACGGAATCCACCAGATTGTCGTAGACCGAGAGCGGGATATGGGAATGCGCCAGGCTCATCGCGCGGGAGGACTCGTAATGACGGGCGCGGGCCTCCGCCGTGGCCGCCTTGACGGCGCCGTTGTAGCTTTCGGCGAGCGTGTTGGTGTGTTGTTTGTAGCCTTTATAGAAGCTCCTGAAGGCGTTCTGACGGAGCGTGCGGTCGGGAGAATTCTGCAGCAGGATGAAGTTGGAGCCGGTGACTTCGTGGGAATTTCCTTCGCTGTCTGCGGCCGGCTCGAACACAAGGTCGGCGTCCATCAGGCTGTTCGCGATGCGGCCGGGAGCGCCGGTGACTTCGCGCATGCCCGCCAGCAGCTCTTCTTCGGGAGCGGAAAGGGTGTGGGGCTGCAGCAGAAGCAGATCTTCCAGAATGAGACGGTAATCGGCCAGCTCGGGAGACGCGGTGATCGCTTCCAGCTCTTCCTTGGGCAGGGAAAGGATCTCCGGTTCCGCAAAGGCGATTGAGGCATAGAACTGCGTGATCTTGGCCATCACGCGGGCCAGCATGGCCTGAGCAGCCTCGGCGCGGGTATCCTCGCTGTGGCGGAGGGAAGCGTAGGTCGCCAGATTGTCGAACTCGCGGCCGACTGCCATCTCCGCCTCAAAGAAGCCGCGGATGGCTTCGGCGGTCTTCAGCGTGCCGCGGAAAGAGGGAGCCAGAGCCAGCTTTTCATTGATCGCGGCAAACGCGGCCTCCCAGGCGGCGTCATCGGCATATAAAGAAGAAAGATCCCACTGATAATTCGGATCCATAACGGAACGTTCCTGCAATTCCTGAGCCATAGTAAACCTCCTCTGATTGAGCGTATAAATATACAGTTTCATTAAGTCTAACCGTTTTCGGGTAAAAATGCAAGAGCAGGAGGCGTGTTTCGCGGGGAAAAGTTGAAAAAGCGTACAAGCTCAATATAGCGGGTCTCAGTTCCGGATATTCGCTATATGTTGTTATTGACGCAGGGCGCCGGAATCGGGTATAATTTTATCTGCACACCGCCGGAAGGCCGGGAAAGGGGGAGAAGACCAAATGGAGATCGAACGCAAGTTTCTGGTTCGCAAGCTGCCGGAAGAGCCCCCTGTGAAGGCGTCCGTGATCAGCCAGAGTTATGTTTCCGCCGATCCCGTGATCCGCATCCGGCGCACGCAGGCCCTTTCTTCCCGCGAGGCCGAGTTTCTGCTCGGCACCGGCGGAACGGCGCTCGCCAGCGAGGAGTTCCGGAAGACACTGCCGGAACCTTCCTACCGGCTCACGGTCAAGGGCAGCGGAATGGTGGCCCGCGAAGAGTACGAGCTTGATCTGAAAAAGAGTCAGTACCGGTCGCTGAAGGAAAAAAGAGAAGGGCAGCCCATCCGCAAAATCCGGTATTATTATCCTCTGGAGAACGGGCTGACCGCCGAAGTCGACGTATTCGGCGGCCATATGAAAGGGCTCGTCATGGCGGAGGTGGAGTTTCCCGATCTTGCCGCGAGCGAAGCGTTCGTGCCTCCGGAGTGGTTCGGGGAAGAAGTGTCCCTGGATAAGCGATTTCACAACAGCCATATGATCGGCTGCGAACCGTATATGAACTGGAAATAACGATACTGCCGTGCGCAGGATCGTTTTTAACGACGAATATTGCCCCACAAGAAACACGAGGTGAATTTCATGATATCCGAAGAACTGAAGCAGCAGGCCGAATCGGGAGATGCTGCCTCTCAATATATGTTAGCGCTCCGCTATTACAAAAACGGCGAGGACAAGGATCCCCGCCAGGGCTTTTTATGGATGAAAGTGGCCGCGGAGTCGGGCTATCTGAAGGCGCAGAAGGCTCTGGGTCGTCTGTATACCAGCGCGCAGCACGCGCCGGTCCCCGATGAGAACCCGCAGGAAGCCATCCGGATGTACCGCAAGGCGGCCGAGCAGGACGATCCCGAGGCGCAGTACTGGCTGGGCACCTGCTATCTGACCGGTTACGGCACGCCCGTTTCCGAGGAAGAAGGAAAGCGCTGGATCAGCGCCGCCCGCGCCAAAGGATACGAGGTGGAAGGCGAGCCGGAGCCTGCGCCCTCCCGTCAGGAGGAAGAAACGCCCCGCCGGGAATGGGAGTTTGCCGGCAAACCGGCCAAAGAAGAAAAGATGCCCGAACCGATGCCGGTGGAATACGGAACGCTGGAGCCGGAAACCGAGGAAAAACGCCGCAGTCCGGCCATTTCCGACGCCGAGCCGGAGCTCACGCCTCCGCGCTTCTCGCTCGAATACGTGAAGACCGCAGCCATATATGCGGCGGTAGGAGCCGTCGCCGGCCTCGCTGTGGGCGGGCTTCTGATCCTGTTCTGGCGGCTCTTTGCCACGAGCGAACCGAGAACAGGCCTGTTTCTGCTCATTCCGGCCCTGATCGGCGTGGCAGTCGGGTATTATCTCGGGCACCGGTCGGCCTATCTCGGCGCAGGCGACCGCATCTACTACCACAACACGGTGTTCTACTCGCAGGTGCAGAAGGAGTATGAGGACCTCGACCGTTCCGGCCAGAACCTGTACGAGATCTACGCCCGCCTGGAGAAAGAGCTCGCCCCGTTCGGTTACCGCAGTCCCCGGATGCCCAAGTCGCCCTTCAGCCACTACCGCGGATATATGATCCCGCATATGGTCCTGCCGGGCCGCCAGGGATTTTCGCTGATCGATCTGCTCCTTATCACGGAGAAGGCCATCTATGTAATGAAAGTAAGCGGCCTTGCGGGCGCGCTCTCCGGCAGCGGGGAGGATGACGAGTGGCGCGTGCAGTCGGTCACCGGCCGCGTCCGCTTCCTTGCGAATCCGTTCAAAGAGAACGAAGCCGGCATCCAGTCGCTGCAGGACGCGCTGAGGGCCCTTTGCCCCGGTTTCTGGCTGCACGATATCCCGGTGTATTCCGTGGTGGTCTACGGGCAGCATACCGGGGTGTCCAAGCTGACCGATATCTCCCGGGAGGCCCGCCGCTACGTGATCTGCGGCACCGGCGAACGGGTGCGCAGCTTTGTGGAGACGGCCGAAAGCCGCCACGCCCTTCGCACCAGGGAGATGACCGAAGTGATGAAGGCCGTGGAGCATCTGCTGAAGCAGTATCCGGAAAATATTAAGAAGATCAATGCGGGCAAATGATCCGTCGATGAACGATTAAACGGAAACAGAACAGGCTGTGAAAAACGGGTTTTTCACAGCCTGTTTTTTGCTGGCTTTTTGTTGCCGCAAAGATCATTGGGGCCCATGCGGGACAGTTCGGTGGCTGCGGTCCGCGATGCGGCAGAAGAACAGCTGTTTTCAGACAGCCGGGCATCTTCTATACATCATCAGAGGGAGTGCGCAGTGCGCTTGAGATATAAAAACCTGCAGAATGACTTTTTTATCCTACATGAGAGGTCGTTTTAAAGACACTTCCGGCCGGCAGATCCCGCAAAAGAGGATAAAAGAGAAGATTGAAGGTTCTTATCCTGACAGAAATCAAGACCAAACGACGAAATCTTCCGTTTCACCGTTTGGCCCTTGGGATAAATATAAAGAACTATGGTTTTTTATCCTTCTTTTCATCAACGGAGACAGGCAAAGACGACGCCGTC
>JAEEGL016824961.1_pt1 | contig 14670 bp, 12 predicted proteins | sample 9134231 | NCBI WGS metagenome assembly JAEEGL01 (sample SAMN16246548, study PRJNA631951) | gut metagenome | biome: gut microbiome; feature: rumen; material: fiber-attached | host: Bos | place: Iran: Karaj | collected 2018-10 | reverse complement strand
TGTCACGATAAATAATGGCGAAACCACATGGACAGGGCAAAAAAAGAATGATTGTGAACCATGTATATACAATTATGACCCCGATACCACAATATTCAGACGCATACTGAAAACAATCTCAAAAATTATCCCAGAAAAATTCGTCTGATTACAATACGTTGATAAAAATTTAAAAATTTTTTTATTTTTTTACATTTTTTCTCTTGACCCACGATTCGTTTTTGTTCTATCATCCGTGTATAGACAAAGGGACCGAATAAAAAACGCCCAGAAATCTAAAGGGAACGCGGTTTTCTGGGGAAAAATAAAAAACAAATAAAAATTTAATTCAGTCTTTTGTAAATACACAATGTAAATACAAAACTGGCTTAAGTTTTTGCAACCACACCCAGAAAGGAGGGAACGCACATGCCGAAAAACATCAAAGAAATTATGATTGCCCTGCACAAAGTTTTAAGTACAACTGTGTGGGTCAATGCCGACCGCCAAATAATATCACTTAGTGACGAATTGCAAATTGGCCACAACAATGCGCCACGTTCAATCGAAGATTTACCACGCACTTCGTTGGTTGGGGCATATGTTTCATTACAGATTCGAACCGATAATTTTGATGTCGCGGCGGAGTCACTTGAAACAAAAGAATTAGCATTGCGTGTGAAAGAAATGGTCTTTGCCGAAGCAAAACGCATCATGGATGCCGAAAGCGACAAATCCGAAACCAACATCGCGATGGCGGCATAGATTTAACACACACAAACAAACAGTTTCCGGTTTCCGGAAGGAAGGGAGAGCACATCGGCGGGTAACCGCCGATTGTGTATTTAACAGAACATAAATAAAAACTAGTCCTGTAATTCCGAACGGATGTGAGACAAATCCATTGCACGTGTGCGAATTATATCGTTTAAATCATTTTTGGCTAAATCTGATGCATACCGAATTGCATTTGCAAATGCCAGCGCGTCCGAATTTCCATGTGTTTTTACCGCAAACCCCTTTAATCCCAAAAATGTTGCACCGGCATATGAACGCGGGTCAATTTTATGCTTTAATCGTTTAAATACGTGCACCAGAAAAAATGCGCCAATTATTGCCAACCATGATTTTTTCATATTTTCAGATATAACACGTTTAATAAGTTTCGCGGTTCCTTCTACGGTTTTCAAAACGATATTACCGGTAAAACCATCGGTGACAACAACCTGGACACGACCGGCACTGATATCCGTTGGTTCAACGAACCCCAAATATTCATATGGCAATTCGTCGCGATGTGCCATCAAAACATGGTTAATGCGCTGCAGTGTTTCATTACCCTTGGTTTCTTCTTCACCAATATTTAAAACCCCAAGTTTCGGGCGCGACATTTTACCAATCACTTCGGCATAGACACCACCCAAAATTGCAAAATCAAACAAGTTTTCGGCATCGCATTGAACATTCGCCCCTAAATCAAGCACAACCACGCGTGAATCACCCGCACCCGACGGCAACATTGTTGTTATCGCCGGACGCGAAATTCCATCAACCGTTTTTAATGCCAATTTTGACAGAGACATTAACACACCCGTATTACCCGCACTGACAACCGCGGCGGCATTTCCTTCACGAACATCTTTGATTGCCATATACATAGATGTGTTTTGCGCATGACGAATAACATCACGAACTTTATCGGTTCCGCGAATCACATCGGGCGCATTTATAATCGTTGAATTGCGCGCAACGCGTGGATAGCGCGCCAACATTTTGCGTAATTTTTTTTCGTCACCAAAGATATGAAAAAATATATGCGATTCACCATGTTGGTACAAAAATTGATTCATACCACCCAATGCAACAATCGGCCCCTTGTCGCCCCCCATCGCATCAATCGCAATAATCTTTTTTTCGTCTGACATTTTTCACATTAAAAAATGCAGAATGGCACAGAATGTGCGCCAAATCTGCAATTTATTTGATTGTTCTTATTTTGCACCACATGCCGGGCAGACATGATGTGGACGTTTTTTTTCGCCACATGTCTTGCATACACCGCATGGCATTACCGACAATGCGTCATGACTGCGACGTTGCGCGCTGCGTGCTTTACTGGTTTTACTTCTTGGCGTTGCCATTTTTCTATCCTTTTTTATTTCATCCCGTTTATTCTAGTATAATATCAGATTTTTGCAAGAAAAAGTTTAATCTGATATTACCTTGGCCACGAACATACCGTGATTGTGCATCAGACCAATCACCGCACTGTGGTCATCCAGCCCCAGATAGAATTTATATCCATCTGATTCTAATTCCTTTATCTTGGCCAGTTTATATTCAGCGGTTGTGCCAGGATAATCATGCGGCTTGCAAAATACCAATTTTTTGATATTTGGCAACAGACTATCTATGAACGCATCAACCTTTGCCTGACCCATTGCCCAGCGACCCGTGATAAAGACAATCGTAAAATCCTGACCCAATGTTTCCAATACGCGTATCATATTCGTATTTGGTTCACCGAAACGGTCATAGTCAGCAATTGCCCATTTCTTGCTGACTACGCCATCTATATCACAAAAGATTGCCGGTTTTTCATTCATGAACGTGACAATTACAAATCCAACAACTGTTGATTTTCACCACCTTCACGTGCCAACCTTTCTGCCTTTTCTTCCGCTTTGGCGATTTCACGAACACGTCGCACATATGCACCGGTTCCAATCGGAATCAGACGACCAACAATCACGTTCTCGTTTATACCGACCAATTTATCGGTTGCACCGTTAATTGCCGCATCAACCAAAACCTTGGTTGTTTGTTGGAACGATGCGTTTGATATGAACGAACGTGTCGTCAATGATGCACGGGTCAAACCAACCAACACCTGGGACGCAACCGCCGGACGGCCACCATCGTGCACAACACGTGCATTTTCTTCTTCAAAGTCAACACGGTCAACAACATGTCCCATCAAGAATCCTGTATCACCCGGGTCGGTGATTTCAACACGACGCGTCATTTCACGAATCAGAATTTCAATGTGTTTATCATTGATAGACACACCCTGAAGACGATATACTTGCTGAATTTGTTCAACCATAAATGTTGCCAATGCCTTTTGTCCCAAAATACGCAAAATATCTTGTGGCACCGGGTCACCGTCAACCAACTTGTCCGCCTTTTTTACAACATCGCCACTGCGCACCAAAAGGTTTGTACCCTTTGGCACCGCATATTCAACCGGCGCGGTACCATCATCTGGTTCAATGCGAACAATGATTTTTGATTTTGCATCTTCCAATTCAACCGTTCCGTCAATCTCGGCAAGCAATGCCGGATTTGCCGGACGACGAACCTCTAGCAATTCTTCAACGCGTGGCAGACCACCCGTAATATCGCCTGTACGTTTCGCCTGGACCGGGATGCGCGCCAAAACATCACCTGCGGCAACCGTTGCACCATTTGACACCATCAGCACCGAATGTATCGGCAGCAAATATTCCGCAACCTTTTTACCGCCCAATGACAAGACATCGCCTTTTTCATTTACCAGACGGATTGCCGGCTGCATTGCCTTTTTGGTATTGGTTTTCCAATTTATAACTTTGCGCGAAACGATACCAGTTGTTGCATCAACTTCTTCTTGGAAAGAAACATTTTCAACCAAGTCATTGAAGTTTACAATACCGTCTTTTTCGGCAATGATTGTATTGGAATAAGGATCCCATTCGGCAACCTTGACACCCTTTTCAACGGTGTCACCATCGTTAACAATCAACATAGACGCGTATGGTAATGCGCAACTGAACAATTCGTCGCCCTTTGGTGAAACAACTGCAATCTTGCCATTACGCGACAAGACAACAATACGCCCCGCCGAATTTTTAATTGTATTCACACCAATCAATTTTATTTTACCGGCGACCGGAACTTCAATATAGTGGCTTTCTGCGCCACCCGAGGCAATACCACCAATGTGGAATGTACGCAAAGTCAACTGAGTTCCAGGTTCACCAATAGATTGACCGGCAACGACACCAACCGCTTCGCCGACATGAACCAACGACTGGCGCGACAAATCCATACCATAGCATTTTGCGCACAAACCATCACTGCAACATGTCAGAACACTGCGAACATCAACACTTGGCAAACCAGATTCATTTATCTTACGCGCGGCAACCTTGGTCACCAATTCACCCGCCGGAACGATGACTTCCTTGGTAATTGGATGAACAATGTCATGTGCCGCCGTACGACCCAACACAACATCCCCCAGTGGAACGGACAGTGTGCTGCCCTGGTACACTGGCTTTGCAGTGATAAATTCGGTCGTGCCACAATCGTGTTCGGTAATAACTGTATTCAATGCCAAATCAACCAAACGACGTGTCAAATAACCCGCCTGCGCCGTCTTTAACGCAGTATCCGACAAACCTTTACGCGCACCGTGGGTTGATGTAAAGTATTCCGCCATTGTCAAACCTTCTTTAAAGTTTGAAATAATCGGAACTTCAATAATTGAACCATCGGGCTTCTGCATCATACCACGCATACCCGCCAACTGTTTAATCTGGTTCTTGGAACCACGCGCCTTGGAATCCGCCATCATATAAATTGAATTCCAATCGTCACCATGATTTTTACCCAATGCCGCAAACGCCAAATCACCAAGTTTATCTGTGGTCTTTTGCCACATATCAATCAATTTGTTATAACGTTCACCACTTGACAGCAAACCGTTTTGATATTGCTCTTCAATATCGGCAGCGGCTCTTTCTGCTTCTTCAATCATGGATTCTTTTTCTTCTGGAATAACCACATCATCAAATCCGATTGAAATACCACTGCGTGCCGCCTGTTCAAAACCGGTGTTCTTTAATGCATCGGCAAGCAGAATCATCGCCTTATCACCACAACGTTCATACGTTATAGACAGCAAATGTTCCAAATCGCCACGTCCCATAACTTTGTTTACCAAATCAAACGGCATATTTTCAGACTTTGGCAACAATTCACCGATAATCATACGACCCGCCGTTGTTTTGTAATTTTTACCATTGATACGCGCTACAATCGGTGTATGCAGTGTAATTGTTTTGTTTTCCAATGCCAATTGCACTTCGTCCATACCACTGAAACGCGGTGATTTTTCGGTGTGTTCGCCATTTATCAACGAAATATAGTAAATACCCAAAACCATGTCCTGGGATGGAACGGTCATAGGTTCACCATTTGCCGGTGATAAAATGTTATTTGTTGATAACATCAGTGTACGTGCCTCTAATTGCGCCTCTAATGAAATTGGCACATGCACCGCCATCTGGTCGCCGTCAAAGTCCGCATTGAATCCCTTACATACCAATGGATGCAGACGAATTGCCTTGCCTTCAATCAAAACCGGTTCAAATGCCAACAGTGATAATCTGTGCAAAGTTGGCGCACGGTTCAGCAATACCGGATGTTCATGAATAACCTTTTCCAATATTTCCCAAACAACATCTTCACCATTTTCAACCATTTTACGTGCGGTCTTTAATGTGTTTGCATAGTCACCCGCCATCAAACGCGCAAAGACAAAAGGCTTAAATAATTCCAATGCCATCGCCTTTGGCAAACCAACCTGATGCATTTTTAATGATGGTCCCGACACAATAACACTGCGGCCCGAATAATCTACACGTTTACCCAACATGTGCATACGGAAACGCCCCGATTTACCATGCAACGCACCCGACAAAGATTTCAGCGGACGGCGATTCTGGGAAACCATTGGACGTGCCTTGTGTTCATTATCAAACAGCGAATCAACCGCTTCCTGTAACATGCGTTTTTCGTTGCGAATAATGATATCTGGGGCATGCATTTCCATAAACCGTTTTAAACGATTGTTACGAATAATCACACGACGATATAAATCATTCAAATCAGATGCCGCAACATGTCCCGCATCCAATGTGACCAATGGACGCATATCTGGTGGAATAACCGGGATGATGTCTGGCAACATCCATTGTGGTTCAGTTTTAGAATCCAAGAAAGCTTCTACTAGTTTTAATTGTTTGATAATTGCTTTACGTTTAGCCTCGGATTTGGTTTCGGCCAATTCGGCGCGCAAACGTGTTCTTTCGTCACCCATATCCAGGTTGGCGATTATGCTGCGTACACCTTCGGCGCCAATACCGACACGGAATGCATCTGGACCAAATTCTTCAACCGCCGCACGGTATTCATCTTCACTGATAACATCGTACTGTTTCAAATTTGTTAAACCGGGTTCAATAACAATATATGCATCGTATGATATAACCTGCTCTAATTTCTTTTGCGACAGATTATTCAACAGTGTTGCGATTTTACCTTCACGCAGGAACCAAGTATGTGCAACTGGCATTGCCAACTTGATATGTCCCATACGTTCACGACGAACCGACGAAGAACCAACTTCAACCCCGCAACGTTCACAAACAACACCACGGAATTTGATTCTCTTGTATTTACCGCATGCACATTCATAGTCTTTGACCGGACCAAAAATCTTTTGACAGAATAAACCATCGGCCTCGGGTTTCAACGAATGATAGTTGATTGTTTCTGGTTTTGTGACTTCGCCATGTGACCAAGAAAGAATTTCTTCGGGTGACGCAATCGTCACACGCAACGCATCAAATTGTTCCCTGGTTTCAATTTGTCCAAATATCTTTTGCAACATATTTGCCATTTTCATAGTCTCCTTAGTTATTAGTGGTTAGTAGCAGTGATTAGTGATGGCAGTGATTAGTAAAATTTTACTAACCACTAACCACTTACACTATCCACTAATCAATCTTTTTTGGTGTCATTGCCAATCCAAGTCCGCGCAATTCACGCACAAACACGTTAAATGCTTCGGGCGTGCCGGTTTGAATATCATCACTGCCGGAAATGATGGATTCATACATCTTGTTTCGGCCGGTGATATCATCGGACTTTACCGTTAACATTTCACGCAGCAAGTGTGCCGCACCATGTGCCTCCAATGCCCAGACCTCCATTTCACCAAGTCTTTGGCCACCCATGTGGGCTTTACCGGATAACGGCTGTTGCGTCACCAACGAATAACTTGCGGTGGAACGCGCGTGAATCTTTTCATCAACGAAATGATGCAGTTTCAACATATACATCACACCAACGGTGACCGGACGCGCAAACTTTTCACCTGTGACACCATCGTACAATGTGAACTGGCCGGTTTCAGGCAAATTCGCCAATTTCAGCATCTTGCGAACATCTTCGGGGGTTGCACCGTCAAATGTCGGGGTTGCCATTGGCACACCATCACGCAGCAATTCTGCATTTGCACGAACATCGGTATCGGTCATTTTCGCCAATTTTTCGGCGGTATCTTTGCCATAAATCTTGCCCATGATTGAACGCAGGTCATCGGTGACGGCGCGTTTCTGTTTCACTTCGTCAAGAACGGCGCCAATCTGTTCACCCAACGCGCGTGCCGCCATACCAAGGTGTGTTTCCAAAATCTGACCAAAGTTCATACGACTTGGCACACCAAGCGGATTCAGAACGATATCAACCGGGGTTCCATCCTCCATGTGTGGCATGTCTTCAATTGGAACGACACGGGATACAATACCCTTGTTTCCATGACGGCCCGCCATTTTATCACCCGGTTGCAGTTTCATTTTGTGCGCGATGTAAACCTTGACTTCTTTCAAAACACCGGCATTCAATGAATTGCTTTCCGTTGCTTTTTCAATTTCACGATCCGCATTTTCGTTCAACTGTTTCAGTTTGATAAGATGCTGTTCACGCAGTTCATCAATCTTTGCCTGGGCTTCTTTGTTATTCACAACCAATTTTTTAACATCAACCGGTTTGATACCTTCAAAGACTTCCTGGGTCAGATTTTTACCAACGAATGGCTTTAAACTGCCGGTGCCAGATTCAATTTTATGACCTTCGGCGATTTGGAAAATCTGGTCTGCGAAACCTTTTTCAATAATCGCGATTTCTTCGTCACGGTCTTTGTTGATACGGTTAATTTTTTCCAATTCAATCATCTGGGTGCGTTCATCTTTTTTAACACCATGACGTGTCAAGATGTTCACACCGATAACCGTTCCTTCTTCGTTTGGACCAACACGCAGTGATGTATCTTTGACATTTAATGCCTTTTCACCAAAGATATTACGCAATAACGCTTCTTCGGGTGTCAGCAATGTTTCAGATTTTGGCGAAACATGTCCAACCAAGATATCACCCTGTTTAACGCGCGCACCAATATAGATAATACCGGATTCGTCCAAATTCTTTAGCGCTTCTTCACTAACATTTGGAATATCACGTGTCAAACTTTCTGGGCCTAATTGAGTATCACGAACCTTGATTTCTTTTTCAACGATTTTCACCGATGTGTAAACATCATCACGCGAAATCTTTTCAGAAATCACGATTGAATCTTCATAGTTATACCCACGCCACGGCACGAATGCCACCAAAACATTGCGTCCCAAAGCCAATTCACCATAGTTCATTGACGAACCGTCTGCAATGATATCACCCGCCGAAACACGGTCGCCCGCCTTTACTAACGGCTTCTGGTGCAAAATTGTATCATTGTTTGAACGTTCATATTTTTCCAAATTATAAATATCAACGCCGGTCACGACATTGCGACTGTTCATACACTTAACCACAATACGTTTCGCATCTGCAGATTCAACAATACCGCTATGCTTTGCGACTTTGCCTGTACGTGAATCGCGTGCAACTTCGCGTTCAATACCGGTACCAACTAATGGTGTTTGAACACGCATCAAAGGAACAGCCTGACGTTGCATGTTTGAACCCATCAACGCACGGTTCGCGTCGTCGTTTTCAACAAATGGAATAAGTCCTGTTGAAATAGACACAACCTGGCGCGGTTCAACATCAATCAGGTCAATTTCTTCACGCGGAACACGGGTAAATTCACCATCAACACGCGCCGTGACCATATCTTCGGCCAAAACACCTTTGTCGGTGGTTGGGGTATTACCCTGGGCAATTTTGTGTCCCAGTTCTTCGTCCGCGGTCAGATATACCATTTTGTCGGTAATCTTGCTGTTTTCTACAACATAGTATGGGGTTTCAATAAATCCATATGGATTAACACGCGCATACGATGCCAAATGGTTAATCAAACCAATGTTTGCACCTTCGGGGGTGTTAATTGGACACAAACGACCATAGTGTGTTGGATGCACGTCGCGAACATCAATTCCGGCACGTTCACGATTTAACCCGCCCGGTCCCAACGCGGATATACGACGTTTGTGTTCCAATTCAGACAACGGATTATACGCATCCATAAATTGTGATAATTGACTGGTTCCCAAGAATTCCGCGACTAACGACATCAACGGATTAACATTAACAACATCCTGGGGTTGCATTGTCGCAATATTTGGTGATGACAAACTTTCACGAACCAAGCGTTCAATACGAACCATACCGGTACGGAAATTTTGTTCAAGCAATTCGCCAACGGTGCGAACACGACGATTTGACAGATTATCAATATCATCAATCGTATCTTTGTGGTCAATGATATTAGTCAATGTCTTTAACACCGCCAAGAAATCGTTTTTCGTCAGCAAACGTTCGTCTTCGGGTTTTTTCCCAGAATCTATTTTTAAACGCTTGTTCATTTTGAAACGACCAACCGGTGACAAATCATAATATGCCGCTTCAAATCCTTGACGCAGGAACAGATTTATCGCCGCTTCTAGTGTTGGACGTTCGCCCGGACGAATGATGTTATAGATTTCAATCAATGCTTCTTCACGATTGGTTGTTTTATCGGCAACCAATGTGTTGCGCATATGCGAAGTAATGGTTGTGTTGTCAATAGATATCAATGATATTTCTTTGATACCTAGTTTTTCAATATCTGCCAAAACTTCTTCGGTGATTTCGGTTCCAGATGGATATATTACCTGGTCACCAGACATAACCGCATCAAACAGATATTCTCCAACCAGCGCATCTGGTAAAATACCAAATTCTTTGGATGCAGATTGAATCTTGCTTAAACGTTTTGCATTCAAACGATCACCTTTTTCGGCGATTGGCTTTTTATCTTTTGGATTTATCAAATCATAATTCAGACGATATTTATCCAATCCATCAAATACAGATGTTTCACCAATCCACATCTTGCCATTTGTTTTTAACGGTATACGTTTATAGAACACCGATAATATTTCGGTATCTGACATACCACGAATTGTTGTTTTGCGTGGTTCGGCAATCCATTTCTTTTCGTCTTCGGCGCATGGCAAACAACGCAACAGAACCGTTGCCGGCACTTTACGACGACGGTCAATACGAACATAAATAACGCCTTTGGATTCTTCAAAGTCAATCCACGACCCATGGTCCGGGATTATACGCGCAGTATATGTAATCGGATTACCGGCGATTTTCGCCTCTTTGGTGGTTGCAAAGACAACACCTTGGGTACGATGCATTTGGGATACGATAACGCGTTCGACACCCGATGCAATAAAACTGCCGCGTTCGGTCATTAACGGCACTTCGCCCATAAATATTTCTTGTTCCTTGATATCACGCAATGTCTTTTTGCCATCTTCGGCAACATCCCACAAAATCAACTTCAGCTTTAATTTTAATTTGCTGGAATATGTCATTTTGCGCGCAAGACATTCTTTTACATTATATGCGGGCTTTTCCAAGTTGTATTCAACAAACTCCAATTCGGCGGCACCGGCATAATCCTTAATCGGGAACATTGATGTAAACACATTTTGCAGCCCCATATTTTTGCGGTTTTGGGGTGCAACATCTGCCTGCAAGAAATCGCGGTAAGAATTATACTGAATCTCAATTAAATCGGGAAGTGGAGTTTGCAAAAAACTTTTACCAAAAGATTTTCTAAGTTTCTGGATAACTGCCATGGGTTTCAATCCTTTTTTTATGCACTTTGCAAACGAAACTATTACACATACTCTGTTCTTTACGCCCGTCGCCCGCCGTGGAAAAAATTCCTTGGCGGGCAATGGGTTCGTCACGAAAACGTGACATTTATTTTTTGAACCGTTATTGGTTCGGTGGAATAAATTATTTCAATTCCACTTTTGCACCGGCTGCTTCGATAGAAGCCTTCATCTTTTCGGCTTCGTCTTTTGCAACGGCTTCTTTTACGGTCTTTGGTGCAGATTCAACCAATGCTTTGGCTTCTGTCAGGCCCAAACCTGTGATTTCTTTCACAGCCTTGATAACCGCCAATTTGTTTGCGCCAATATCGGTCAGCACAATATCAAATTCGGATTTTTCTTCGGCGGCGGCACCGGCGGCCGGACCTGCGGCAACTGCCACAGCGGCGGCGGCACTAACGCCCCATGTTTCTTCCAATGCCTTGGACAGTTCAACTGCCTCTAACACGGTTAGTTTAGACAATTCTTCAACTAATTTTTGAATGTCTGCCATTTTTTTGCTCCTATTTATTTTACTGGAAAGTTATATTCCAATAATTATTGATTCTTTTTTCCATACTCTGCCGAAACACGTGCAATGCGCGAACCCGGTTCCACCAAGATACGTGCGATTTTTGCGCGGATTTCCAACAGCGACGGAAGCTTGGATAATTGCACAATGTCGTCAACGCCCAGCACACCCGCATCCATTTTACCACCAACAATGGTCAGGTTTGGATGTTCTTCGGCGAATTTGACCAAAACCTTGGTCACCGCCAGTCCATCGGTTGCAACGGCAACCGCGGTTGGACGCTTCATCAAATCGGAAACGGCGACAAAATCAGTATCTTGCAATGCCAATTTCATCAAACGATTTTTGACAACTTTGAAAACCGAAACCAGCGGGCGCAGTTCATTACGCAACCCTTCCATTTCTTTTACGGTCAGACCGTGATTTTCAACGACAAAAACGCCGTTTGCTTCCTTTAAGGACGACTGCAACGCAGAAATCAAATTTGACTTTTCTTCGCGTTTCATCTTTTTACCCTTACTTCTGATTCACCCGGAAACCGAGTAAACCATTTTTTGTTAAACTTTCCATCCGATTTTCATCGGGATGGGACCATTTCCTGTCCCAAAGAATTTTCTTTGTCTATGATGGAAATTAAGCGTTGCCGCACCATCAGTCTTGGACAGAAATCTTGTTTGCGATTTGATGCAACCGCACCAAATCACATTTATTATTTTGCATCGATATGCAGACCCGGACCTTGGGTTGTCGCGACCGCAATACCCAAAATATATTGTCCCTTGGTTGATGCCGGTTTAACCTTTTTCAACTGGTCAATTAATGCATTTGCATTTTCAACCAATTTGTCGGTTGTGAACGACATTTTACCAATACCTGCATGAATGATACCGTTCTTTTCGGCACGATATTCAATCTGACCCGCCTTGGCTATTTTAACTGCCGCCGCGACATCGTTTGTCACCGTCCCCAGTTTTGGATTCGGCATCAAACCCTTTGGTCCCAGAACACGTGCAACCTTTGACATCTTTGGCATCATATCCGGTGTTGCGATAACACGGTCAAAGTCAATTTGACCACCGGCAACCCGTTCAATCAAATCTTCGCCACCGACAACATCGGCACCTGCCTTTTTGGCTTCGTCCTGTTTGTCATTGGTAAACACCGCGACACGAACCTTTTTACCGGTTCCATTTGGCAGCGACAACATACCACGAATATTTTGGTCGGCCTTGGTCACATCAATTGACAGACGCACCGCAATTTCCAGACTTTCATCAAATTTTTTAGATGTATATGGACGCAACGCATCAATGGCATCCGCCAAAGAATACATTTTTGTCGTATCTAATTCCGCCCATGTTTTTTGTCTTTTTGTAACTTTCATGACTTATTCCTCCACCTTTACGCCCATTGAACGGCATTGACCTGCAACGATATTCATCGCAGATTCAATGGTAGAGCAATTCAAGTCCGGCATTTTATTTTCGGCAATTTCTTTGATTTGTGCCTTGGTAATTGTTCCAACAAAGTCACGACCCGGCTTATGCGAGCCGATTTTCAGTTTCAATGCCTTTTTAATATAGTACGACACCGGTGGCAGTTTCATGATAAATTCAAAACTGCGGTCTGTGTAAACGGTGATAATGCATGGAATCGGCATACCCGGTTCTTTATCAGACGTTTTGTCGTTAAATTGCTTACAAAATTCGGCGATATTAACACCCGCCGCACCCAGCGCCGGCCCGATTGGTGGCGCAGGATTTGCCTGCTTTGCGGGGACAACCAGTTTTACAATCCCCTTCAGTTCTTTCTTTGCCATTGTTCATCCTTTTTGTTTGGATTCGTGGTGCGATATGGCGCATCTACCACGACTGTTTGTTTTTTTGCATGCCTTGCACACGCCCGCCGATTTTTCAAAATCGGTTAAACCCGTTCGACCTGTTCAAAGTCTAATTCAACATTCGTTTCACGACCGAACACCAAAATTGTCACGGTCATTTTTTGCTTTATATTATCAACATCAGACACAACACCATTAAAGTTTGCAAACGGACCTTCGATGACATGAACCTCTTGACCAATTTCATACACAATATCATCGGGAACGGTACTGCCCTCTTCTACCTGCTTCAACAATCGGCGTGCTTCTTCTTCGCTGACTGCAATTGGTTTTTGACGCGCGCCCAAGAACATTACAACCTGGGGCATCAGTTTTACCAACGAAAATGTTTCATTGTTCATGACCATTTGTACAACGATATAACCCGGAAAGAATTTCTTTTCGGTTTTGACACGTTTACCGGCCTTGATTTCGGTGACTTCCCGTGTTGGGACCAATATTTCGCCAAAATACGCATTCAGGCGGCGTTTAACAATTTGTTCACGCAGGTTGCGTGCAACCTTGTCTTCGCACCCGGTATGAACATTTACAACAAACCATTGCATTTTATCTTCCATGTAAAGTCCCCTTAGATCCACGCGTTAGAAAATCCAACCAACCAAAGCATTTAAAATACTGTCAACCACAAAGAAAAACAGTGCCGCCGCCGCCGAAAATACCAGAATCATTATTGTTGCACGAACAACCTCGGCCCGGGTTGGCCAAACGATTTTAAACCACTCCGCACGAACGCCGCGAATAAATTCCATTATTTTCTTCATATGGTGCACCAATTACCTTTGTTATTTTAACCGAAAATGCGCCGCCCGAACCCAAAGAAAATGGCAGGGGCAGAAGGAATCGAACCCTCATCCGCGGTTTTGGAGACCGATGTTCTACCATTGAACCATGCCCCTGTTTTTGGACAAAAAGCCCAGAAATTCGCGCACTTGGTCCGAACGCATTCCCGATATCTCTGCGAAGCCTAGCACATATTCGCAGAAAATCAAGCGCAAATATTATAAATATTTTGAACCGGGTGTGCAAGTGTTTTTTATCATCATCCCATGCCCCGAAACAGGAATTCTTTATACCGCCCGAGAACGAATACCGCACTTCGGTGGCGGAAACGAATCGGTGGAATATGCAGAAAACCGAAAAAAATAGTTTTTAAAAATCAAAATTTGACACCGAACCACCCAGAAACGCTGGGTTTTTTACAAACTAAATTTGACAGTAAATTTTGAAACGCCCGGAAATCCGCCAAAAAATTGACACAAAAAAGGTACCTTTTTTCAAGC
>JAEEGL016797734.1_pt1 | contig 14670 bp, 17 predicted proteins | sample 9134231 | NCBI WGS metagenome assembly JAEEGL01 (sample SAMN16246548, study PRJNA631951) | gut metagenome | biome: gut microbiome; feature: rumen; material: fiber-attached | host: Bos | place: Iran: Karaj | collected 2018-10 | reverse complement strand
TCTGCGTTTTATGTCTCTCATTGAAGCCATAGCATCACTTACTTCCTTTCAACTGTTATCTGAACTGTGCTTTGCACTCCTCGATGGCTTTCTTTAAGGTTGCTTCCGTTTCCTCGTCCATGACTTTCTTTTCACGGATAGACTTCGGAACCTCAGGATATTTGGTCTTGATGAACTCTATGAGCTCTCCCTCAAATCGACCTACCTCATCCACCTCGATATCAAGGAGATATTTTCCTGTGGTAGCATATATGATAATGATCTGATCCTCTACAGGCATGGGCTTGTACTGCGGCTGCTTCAACATCTGCTGGATGCGGGCACCCTGTGCAAGCTTCTCTGTAGTATCCGCATCAAGCTCGGAACCGAACTGAGCGAAAGCAGCAAGCTCTCTGTACTGAGCGAGCTCCACACGGATAGGAGCCGCGATCTTCTTCATGGCTTTGATCTGAGCAGATCCTCCAACTCGGGAAACCGACAGACCTGCGTTTATGGCAGGACGCAAGCCCGCATTGAACATCTCGGTCTCAAGATATATCTGACCATCCGTGATAGATATAACGTTGGTAGGTATGTATGCGGAAACATCACCGGCCTGCGTCTCGATAATGGGAAGCGCTGTCAGTGAACCACCGCCGAGCTTATCCGACAATCTTGCAGCTCTCTCCAAAAGTCTTGAGTGGAGATAGAATACATCACCGGGATATGCCTCACGCCCCGGCGGACGTCTCAGCAGAAGCGAGAGTGTACGGTAAGCAGTTGCGTGCTTACTCAGGTCATCATAGATCACGAGAACATCATCGCCGTTCTCCATCCATTCCTCACCTATGGCACATCCTGCATAAGGTGCGATATACTGCAACGGTGCAAGCTCTGATGCGGTAGATGCCACAACAGTGGTATATGCCATCGCACCGAACTCTTCCAGTGTCTTCACAATGGACGCAACTGTAGATGCCTTCTGTCCGATGGCAACATAGATACATTTTACGCCCTGACCCTTTTGATTGATGATGGTATCGATGGCAATGGCAGTCTTACCTGTCTGTCTGTCACCGATTATAAGCTCACGCTGTCCCCTGCCGATAGGCACCATGGAATCAATAGCCTTGATACCTGTCTGTAAAGGTGTATCAACGGATTTTCTGGAGATAACACCGCTGGCCACTCTCTCTATGGGACGGAATTTTGAGGTCTCGATGGGACCTTTTCCGTCGATAGGCTGACCCAGTGCATTGACAACACGACCTGTCATGGCGTCTCCTACCGGAACTTCCACAACGCGGCCTGTAGTCTTTACAGTGTCTCCTTCGTTGATATTCCTGGTGCTGCCCAAAAGAACCGCACCTACATTGTCCTCCTCAAGGTTTAAGACCATGCCGTAAACCTCGCCGGGGAACTCCAAAAGCTCGTTCATCTGGGCATTTTCAAGGCCGTGGATCCTGGCGATACCATCAGCCACCTGAATGACGGTACCAACCTCGGAAACCTCAAGTTCCTTTGAATATTTTTTTATCTGTTCCCTGATGACAGAGCTGATCTCCTCTGGTTTTAAATTCATGGAGTGCTTTCACCTGCTTTCTCAAGTATTATGGTAAGTGTCGCCCGATGACCTGCCGTGAAAACATCACGCAGCCACGGACCATCACCTGTCTCAGCCTCTGAGCGTCTGTGTGAGGTTGTTGATACGGGTACGTATACTGCCGTCCAACACCTTGTCCCCTATACGTATGACTATGCCGCCTATGAGTGTCGGATCTACTCTGTAATCCACCTCAAAGCTGACATAATCTGTCGTATCCAGAAGCTTCTGTTCTATCTTTTTTTTGTGCGCGTCGTCCAATGCCATGGCGCTGGTAACCGTCGCCCTGCCTATATGTCTGTATTCCTTGGCCCGATCCGTAAAATAATCCATGACCGAGATGATCTCTCCTGCATGTCCCTTTTCCAGCAACATACACAAAAGACCTGTTATCTCGTCGGAAACCCGTCCCTTGAACACCGATTCTATGACCTTTATCTTCTCTTCCTTGACGATCTTGGGATGCTTAAGCAAAGTCATCAGATCGCTGTTGGATACAAAAACATCTTTTACGGCAGCGGACTCTTCCATAAAGGCATCAAGGCAATTCTTCTCCAAAGCCAGATCAAACAACGCATCTCCGTATGTTTTTGATACTAGCTTCGCCATGTGGTATCACCCATTTCCTTTAATGTCTCTTCCACCAGCTCATCCTGAATGGAAGTGTTCACCTGTGCGCTTATGACCTTCGCAGCCATAAGGGATGCAACGCTTATCATCTCCTGCTTTACCTCAGCGGCAACGCGTTTCTTTTCAAGCTCAGCCTCTTTCTCGGCCTGAGCTATGATACGGGCAGCCTCCTCTTTGGCTTCGGCTATGATACGGCTCTCGTTGGCTATGGCTTTCTTGCGGGCTTCCGACAAAATAGCCTCAACCTCCTTGTCGGCAGTTGCAAGCTTGGCTTCGTACTCAGCCTTCAAAGCCGCAGCGCTCTCCTTGTCATTCGCAGCATCGTCAAGTTCGCTTTTGATGCGTTCCTGCCTGTCCTGCAGCATCTTCCTGACAGGGTTAAAGAGCAGATAGCTCATTGCCAAAAAGAGCAGGAACATGGCACACGCCAACAGGATAGTGTCATTTATGAGCTGCATATCAAGATTGAACAGTCTGCTCATCTCTCCCGTGCTCTCTGTTAATATCAGCATTACTTAACCTCTGCCTCCTCTCTGTAATCTATTGATTCATCAAAACAGCATAAACTGCCGTTTTCTGACGATCAGCCCATAAGCGGCTTAACAAAGAGAAGCAGCATTGCGATCAACAGACCGTAAAGACCTGTAGTCTCGGCAACGGCCTGTCCCAAAAGCATGGTAGAGGTGATATCACCCTTAGCACCCGGGTTGCGGCCAACTGCGGAAGCGCCGTGACCGGCTGCAATACCCTGACCTATACCGGGGCCGATACCTGCTATAACTGCAAGTCCCGCTCCGATTGCTGAACAGCCTGCGATAAAATCCTGTCCTGAAATGTTTTCCATTTTGTTTTCCTCCTAAAAAATATGCTATTACGACAGACGGCAACGCCTTACGCCGTAATGATCACTGTCCGTAAAGAACAGCAAAAATCCGTGGTATCAATACTCTCCGTCCTCTATAGCCTGATGGATGTATGTCATGGTCAGCATACAGAATACATATGTCTGTATCGCTCCCGAGAAAAGATCGAAATATGCATGCAGAAATGCAGGCCAGAAATATGCGATCTTCTGTAACAATCCATACACCAGTGTCTCTATGACCAGTCCGGATAACACGTTTGCAAAGAGACGAAGCGACATCGAAACCGGTATCGCGCAATCGCCTATGATATTGATGGGCGCCCAGAAAACCCAGGGATCACAAAGTCCCTTCAATACTCCCGAAACATGCTGATGTTTGAACTTTTGGAACGTGATGATGGTAAAGGTCATAAGTGCCAGAGCCAGCGTAGTACCGTAATCGGCTGTGGGCGGTCTCAAGCCTATCAATCCGGAGATATTGCTCACCAGGATAAAGATAAACAGCGTTCCGACGTAGTTGGCAAAATATTTGGCGTTATGCCCCATGCTGTTCGCCACCATACCGTCCAGCTTCTCCACCACAAGTTCCGCAATATTCTGGAATGTTCCCGGAACGTCCGTCGCATGCTTCATCTTGATGTTGACAGCCAGACCGAAGCCTAAGATGATCAGCATTACCATCAGAATGCACACATGAGACGTGGTGATCCAAACCGTTTGCCCGAAGAGTTCATAGGAAAACAGACCGTGTATCATAAAGTCCACTTCCGCAGATCCCGACAATAGCAATGCGTTCTCCAAGTCCTCACCTCCTTACATTAAAGATTTTATAACTATGCTTATGGCAAACGGATCAAATTTCCCGATCTCGTTTGCTGTATAGTAACACGTAGATGCTATTATATCGTTTTTTGTGCAATATGTCTATATTTATTTTGTATTATGTGATATTTTTATGTAATTTCTATGGAGAAGTCACCGTCACACACCCTTTTTTACAGGTATTTCGTCCTGCTCCTCCGGCGGCACCATACGCTTTGGGTCGTTTTTAACCGTGTGAAAAACAGACTGCATAATATATGCGCTCACCTTAAGTCCCATGATCCCCAGAAAAGCTCCCACGAGACTTCCGATGTGAAAATACATCATGGCCAGGAATACCGCAAAGACCACGCCATATCTCACCATAGCCCCCGCCACGGATTTGTTCCTCGCCAGCTTCTCATCCTTAAGAGATACCGAATCCTCTATGGTAGCAGCCATGTGATAAGCCATGAACACAGCACATACGATCCCTATGCCGAGGCCGATGGCGAAATTCAGTTTGTCACCGGCAAAAAAAATCCCCACACCCAGCACTACAAGCCCGTAGCCCAGAATACCTGCCAGCAGTTCCGGTAAAGCCCTGTTCAGTTTTTTTAGTCTTTTTATCATATTTACCGCGAACTCTTTCCTCTAACACATATATACGGCAGGATCAGCCCTGCGGCTTATCACCGGCCTGCTGCACTCCTTTGTCCCGATGATCCGGGGAGCGATTGTAAAACTCACTCACCCCGGCTCCCGCCACATCGCTCACCGGAGAATGCCCCTGTTTTTTGTATATCGATCTTGCCTGCCTGAACACCGCCGTTCCCCCTGCGGCAACACCAATAATAAACCCCGGGATTGCCAGGAAATCCATATTAAACCTGTCACCCAGCCATATCCCGGCAAAGGTACAGGCAAATATGGGAACCAGCATATTGAAACCGAATTGCATTATCATCGCAAATGATCGAAAAACGATGTTTTTATCATCTTTCATCCGTCCCGCCTCCGATCACACCTCGAGCACGATCTCCCTGCCGGTCTTCTCATAATGTCTGAATTCCACACCCGCACTTTTCAGCATCCTCTTGGATGCTATTGTAGAGGGCGTATCACCATATTTGTCCGAATCGTAGATCAGCATGCGGATACCGCTCTGTATGATGGCCTTGGCGCACTCATTGCACGGGAACAGGGTCACATACATCTTAGCTCCCTCCAGAGAGCCTCCACGGTAGTTCAGTATGGCATTGAGCTCACTGTGGGTAGTATAAAAATATTTGTTCTCCAGCGGATCCCCTTCCCTTGCCCAGGGATACTCGTCATCCGAGCAGCCTATGGGGAAACCGTTATATCCCATAGATAGTATCTTATTATCCTGCGATACTATACAGGCTCCCACCTGTGTGTTTGGGTCCTTTGACCTCTTAGCCGCCAGCATGGCAACACCCATAAAATATTCGTCCCAGCTTATATAATCTTTTCTTTTATCGCTCATCAAAGTATCTCCTCCTCTGTCGGCACCACTCCGTGTGCATCAATCTTTCCTTCACGGACCAGATTAAGAAATTTCTTAAGTGTGATACTCATGGTCTCGAAACATACGCCATAGGAACCCACCGGTCCACCGTAGGGATCCATGATCTCCAGCTCCTCACCGCAAAGCTCCGTCATGACGTGGATCTGATCCGCGAATTCTTCACCCACTATGTCCGTGACCGCTTTTCTGTCCTTCTCCTGCAGTATCACTATCAGCGTGTCTTCATCCACGTCCTCTTTTTTGAGCTGTGTTGAACTGTAATCTCCGATATCGATACCGTTGGCCACCAGTACGGCGTCCGCTTTTTGGCTGACCGGCTCCGGAAACAGTACCACAAATCCCCTCACTAAAAGCTCGATCCGATCCTCATCCCATCCCTCTTCCGCAAGTATCGCACCGGCCATGGGAGTCCGCGCGGTTCCGTCCCTGTCGGTCAATATCACTCTGTGCATTAGAAACCTCTTTCTCAGACCTCTATGACATCATACCCCGCTGCCTTTAAAAGCCTGTTGGTTATGGCGTCCGAAAGCCTGCCTCCGTCAAAGCTCTCCGAAAAGATAAACTCTACACCGGCCTCATCAAATTCCCTCAAAACCGCAAAAAGATTGTGTGCTATCGTACCGTCGTCTCTTTCTTCTCCCACGGTCTTCACCACGGAAAAAATACTCTCATCAAAAAACTCTCTGTTCTCTGCAGAGACCATAAGTCCGACTCCTGCTCCCTCCTGCCTCTTTTGCACTGCAAGTCCGGCAATGTAACGGGCTACCGCCTCCTTTTCACCCTTTACGATGGTGAGCTTACCCTTCGGAGCATAATGTCGGTATTTCATGCCCGGGGCCTTGGGTGCCTCACCCGAGTCCGGATCTATGATGGCCGGATCGTAATAAGCATCCGGTAACACTGTCTTTATCATATCCAGCGTGATGTATCCCGGCCGCAGTATGGCAGGTGTGCTCTCCGTCAGATCCACTATGGTGGATTCCAGACCTATGTCCACATCACCGCCGTCGATGATAACGTCCACACGGCCGCTCAGATCCTCCAAAACATGGGCTGCCGTGGTAGTGGAGGGTCTTCCTGAGGTGTTTGCGCTGGGAGCAGCCACAAATCCGCCTGCTGCCCTGATCAAAGCAGCCGCCACCTTATCCGAAGGATATCTGATCGCCACCGTGGATAGTCCACCGGTGGTGGCAGGCGGCACTGTGCCGTTTCCCTTCAGTATCATGGTAAGCGGTCCCGGCCAGAATTTCTCTGCCAGGATATATGCCGCCCCGGGTATATCTTCAGCTATCTTTTCAATGTCTTTTATATCCGCAATATGGACTATCAGCGGATTATCCGAAGGGCGTCCTTTTGCGGCGTATATCTTCCCGGAGCTCTCCGGATTGAGGGCATCACCCCCCAGTCCGTAAACAGTCTCTGTCGGGAAAGCACATAATCCGCCGTCTTTTATAACCTGCCCTGCCGTCCTTATATTGTCGAGATCCGCAGCCGTAGGCTCATGCGGATCCTCTATCACTATGCATCTGGTCTGTATACCGTCCTGCATGTTCTATCATCCTCGTTTTCCGGTATTGTTTTGTCAATGTGTTATGCCAGGTTTCTCATAGCATCATCCGTTAATACAGACATTACTGTACATACCTCAGGATTATATCCCAAATTCCGTCTTTCTCAAGGCCGGCTTTCCAGAAGGAAGCTCCCGCAACATCATATTTTTTCATGACTTCCATCCTGGCAGTCACCGATGTCTCATCCTCAAACCAGATCTTGTATGTACATCCGCCGTTAACATATGATACGTAATTCTGTCCGGCTTCCGACAGAAATTCCTTTTCCGCTCCGTTTGCGGATGCGCGGTTCTCCGCCTCGGACATACTCACCGCCTCGCTGGAAAGATCGTAATTGACGTAGTCCTCTGCAGCCACCTCTGCCGTATCACTCTCGGCGCCTTCCTTAGGTGTTTCCTTCCATATTCTGGTGTAGAAAGGATTTCCCTGTATTATCTGCGAAGCGTCAACTCCCTCGGCGATGGTATCTTTTACCGCATTCTCGGTAAAGCTCAATGTTGCTACCGAACCCTCGTCGGAACCCGACCAGTGCTCATCATACGCCATCAATACCACATAATCCGCAAAACATGCCTGCTCCGCTCTGTCATAGTATGCGCTGAAACCACTGGGAACAGGATCATCCACCGACAGGATTATACCGTTGGCGCGGCATTTAAGCCCCAACTCTCTCACCATCTCGACAAAAGCCTCTCCAGCCTCCAGCGGTACGCTCTCTATGTCAAGATTTATACCGTCCAGATCATACTGGATAGCCTTTGCCAGGATGTTATTGACCAGATTCTGGCGGCAGGATGTGTGGGTCAGTATATATGCAGTATCGATATCAGTGTTTTCCAGATTGCTGAACAGTCCCCAGACCTGAACACCCTGTCCGTGACAGAAGGTGACATAGGACTTGTCTGCAATATCGCTCAGATTCCCTTCATTGTCCGTGATGTGGAACCAGGTGGGAGATATGACGTTGGCGCATTTCGCGTCAGCGAGAACCGAAGACACCTTGTCATTGGCCTGCTTTACAGACGTCTGATGCCATACCATGCACACCTTATCGCGCAAAAGATTATGATCGAGTGAACGCTTCTTGGGTGTGTAAGTCCTGTTCTTTACTATATCATCACCCACATATTTATTCTGGACATAGCCTCTGACACCTCTGTCATCCTGAACCGTGGTAAACTGTTCGCCTTTTTCAACAAGATAGAGCTCAGTGCCCTCCGGAAGATCCCCCAGTATGGGCGACTTGATGCTGGCCTCGTATCTGAGTTTTGTATCCTTGTCTATGGTAATATACGGCGTATCACCCCACTCGGTCCAGAAGAACACACTGCCTACACCTTCAGTGTCAATCTCGTAATCGATCCCGCAGACCTCATTTGCAAAATCAAGCGCAACGTACACAACTCCATCCTTTTGCTTTACTATCACATATCCCGTGTCGTTCAGCGATTTGCCAAGGTAGTATTTCTTTTCTCCCGAGGGTACATTATAAAGATCCGACTTTTCCACGCTTGCATAGAGCAAAACATTCTCTGCGGATTCCCAGTAAAACCTGTCGTCGAAAACATTCTCCAGCACCTGAAGTTCCAGATACTTTGTGCCGTCAAAATCGTAAACCCTGAAATCCGCGGGCTCCATGTTCAAAAATGCAGGATATGTGCTGGGGGCAACATCCGCAAAATAATCCGAAATACTCATGGTTTCCTTTGAAGGTGTCGCATCCTCTATCTTTTTGCCTATGATGACTATCAGTATGATGATCACTACCAGCACTGCCGCTGCTATGATCGGTGCAAATCTTTTGGGTGAAGCAGGCAGAGATCGTCTTTCAGCCTCCTTTGCCTCTTCGCCGGCAAAGTACTCTTCCAGCTCATCCAGTTCGTCCATGTTATGTTTTGCCATATCTTATCCTCTCTGAATGTTTCCAGTCTCTATTATCACCGGCGATATGCCGGTCCTTTTATACATACAGAATTCATTTTACCATTCTGCCCGGTCGCGGTCAAAAGATATTTTTTAATTTCCCTCTTGCAAAAGTTTTTGAAACGTGTTATAAGTCTTTTTACATGAGGTGTCTGTCACCGGTCTTTCGGAAAGGTCAAGCCGAAGGTAGGTGATAGCCATGAAAGATCAAATATTGTTTGGCACCTATCGCATATGCGGGTCAATGGGAAATGGCTCGTCATCATGCGTATATCTGGTCAAACACATCATGCTGAAACAGTTCCGTGCGATCAAATGCACACCAAAGTCGATCAGAGGATCAGACCGACCGGTTTTTCAGCAATCCCATGAACATTTAATACTCGAGTCAGTGAAGCATGCGTGTATACCCGTGCTGTATGACTACATTGAGGATGCGGACCACCGCTATCTCGTGGAGGAATACATACCGGGTGATACTCTGGATGTCTATCTCAAGGAACACAAAAAGATTTCTTATCTTTCGTTCTGCAGGATGGCATCTGCCCTTGCCGATACCGCCCTGTCTCTCTATGCTTCCGAATACCGCTATATCTATACCGAGTGGAAACCGGAGCATATCAGGATAATGGGTGATTCTATCCATCTGCTCGATTTCAGCGGTGGGAGCTGTACAACCGGACTCAAGAGGGGAAATGATAACAGTATACCAAGTCAAAAAAGACCCGACGTTAAAGGATTGGCAAAACTTCTTCTCTTTGCGGAATCATATGTCGACCGGTGCAAAAGCGAGATCAAAAGCCTGCTGAAACTATGCGCAGACGAACCGGGCGAAGACGGTATCACGATGGAGCAGCTCAAAAACTACTTTGATCGTGAAATAGATAGTTTCAAAGCAGCGGCTGATACGCAGACAGACACCTCCTGTAAAAAAACAGCAGTGCTTGGCGCCGCAAACGGCGTCGGAGTCACACACTTTGCCATCTCTCTGAGTATATACTTAAGATTGCGCGGCATAGATGCCGCATACATCGGGAAGCCTGATATCCTGGAGGGAATAGCAGAATACCGTCCTCATTCCGAGAGCAGGGAGAACACTGTGATCTGCGGCGGATTCAAAGGCGGGATATACGGAAGCGAAGCCCCGGATCTGATGACCATAGAAGATATGGGTGTATTTAAAAACTGGGACATAGGATTGGAAAACTGTGCCGATGTTTTTGTCATACTGGGATCAAATCCGTGGGAGATCGCCGACAGTCTCCGCACTTTCGAACGCCTCCGGTACAAAAGCGGTCTTCACTTTCTGGTGAGCTACGGAAACACGCGCATGGCAAAGTGGTATACAGGGAAGCTGCACAGGAGCGTCGGATGTTTTCCTCTTGATGCCGATCCCTTTTCCTGTGATGACAAAAAAACAAGATTTTTTGAAGCACTGCTGTAAAGATCAGCAAGCATAGAAAGGAGGTGAAAAATGTTTATCGGAAGAAAGCATGAAAAAACACTATTTGGGTTTATGGGGCTTTCCCGCGGAGCCGGTACAACGCATATGGCCGTCTCCACAGCCGCGTACTGCAGCAGCTACCGCGGCATGAAAACGGCCTACATTGAATTATCCGGGCACAACGATATAGAGAACCTGCGGGAATATGAAACGGATACCCCTTTTAACATTTACGGGGTGGATTATTACCCCGGTGTAAATGATGACAGAATCTACGAGATACTGAATTCCGATTATGACTGTACTGTCATGGACCTGGGAAGCGTCTCTGAAAAAAAGATCAGGGAGTTTGCCATCTGCGACAGAAAGATCTTATTGGGGATCTTCAGTCCCTGGAACGAAAGGAAGCTGCTTCTGTCATTGACCGAAATTTTATCTGACAAAAAAATAAATTCTCATGTCTCTGGACTGATTGGGGGATCAGACAGCATTAAAAGGGATATAAGCCGTAAATACAATATTCCCGTTCGCTCTCTTCCGTTCATCCCGGACGCATTTAATGTCAGATCCGCGGACAGGGCTTTTTTCAACGAACTTATGTAATGTCGAAGATCAAGTATGCAAATTCATCTTCCAGCAGCATTACCGGGTTCACCCCGCAGCTGAATACAAATGCATTTATTTACAAGGAGGGCAGAATTATTTTTATCAGACACAGAACAAAAATGATGATACGATGCGCTATAGCCGGAATGGCGGTGGCAGGGCTTCCCGCTGCCATACTGCTGGTTTTTCACGGCAGAAAAGAAGCCGATCTCAAAGCCAGGGTTCAATACTATGAGAACATGAGCTCCGACAGCTTCTATACCAATGTCTATGTGTTAAACAGCAGCGTCTGCGCAGGTGAGGTTATAGATGAAAGCTTTCTTGACAAAAGAACCGTGTCTTCTTCAGACAGACTGAATATAAGTGTCACAGAGCTTGCGGATATAACAGGGATGCGTGCCAAGATCGCACTTCCCGCAGGAAGTGTCATGACCCCCGACCTCGTCTACGCCGGACCCGGCATCAGCGATGATGAACGTATATTGGATCTGAACAATGTAGTTTTACCCTACGGACTGAAGGAGGGAGATATAGTAGATATACGAATCTCCTTTCCAAACGGCGAGGACTATGTCGTCGTGAAACACAAAACCGTGCACTCACTCATAACCGATGCCGAAGAGGTCACCGGATTCTCGGTGAACGCAAACGAGCAGGAGATCTTAAGACTCTCTTCCGCCGGAGTGGACACGGAAATGTACGATGACACCGTAATATACGGTGTCACCTACATGGGTGATTTTCAGGAGCCTGCAACGGAATACTATCCCGTGAATCCGGATGTTTTCGAGCTTTTGGGTTGGGATCCCAACATAAAGGAGCTGTTTACGGTAACTGCCGAAACAGAACGCCGCAAAAAACTCGAAAAACACCTTCAGGGATTTATTTCGGATGTTTATCTGCCGGATGATACATCCGGAGAAATGTCGCAGGAGACGAAAAACTCTGCCGAACAGGCCGAGTCCATTTTCGGATCACCCGAATTGTATACAGAGGAATAAAATTTGCGTTTACTATCATATCACGATGTGCAGATCTTTACCTCGATACCAAAAAACTTATCTCCTTTAATGGAGGATCCGTAAACGGATCATTTTCGTTCACTATAATCTACAACGGAGGTATAACCATGTATTTTATCCGGCGGTCATCCACCTTGCAGGACATATGACCGCACAGATCAACTGTCGTGGAAAACACGATTGACCGAAAACGCCGGCACAGAGTATTCTATGCCGGCATTTTTGTCATACATCCCACATTCACTTGACGGATTTGAAAAATCACTATATCATAGAATACAAAGATTCAGGGGAAAGGCAGGTGACAGCCATGTATGTTGAAATGATCGAAAAAAACGCCCTAAGGGCAACATTCACCCAGAGTGAACTATCCTCCAGGCGCATAACCTTAAACGACCTGTATTACGGCTCGCCCAAAATGCGCTCCCTTATATCCGAGGCTGTAGGGTTTGCCCGCAAGTCTCTGCGTTTTGAAGCACCTGATATGCCGCTTATAGCCGAGGCCGTACCAATGTCCGATTTCTCTCTGGAGCTATATCTGACCTGGACTCAGGACCCGGAAGCATTTGACAGCCGTTTCTCGGAGTTCACGATGGACGACTCGGATGTTCCCGACCTCTCTGACGAGCTTGCGGACTACATCTTAAACCTGCTCAAAAATCTTGAGGAATATGTGGCAACCCAGGGAAATTCAGCGGAGAATACAGGCATGACCAGGCTGTTTGCCACCAAAAATCTTGCACGTATATCGGCTCTGGCCATCGCCGTAGCACCGATCTTTTACGGCAACAGCAGCGTATACCTGGATACAGCCCGCAACACTTATTATATTTTGCTGTATTCCGGAGGATCGACTGCGGAAGACTTCAATAAGATCTGCAATATCGCATGTGAATATGTGGATTCACAGATCTACACTCCCTCGGAGGAAAGCTTCATCAAGGAGCATTTCAAACCGGTACGGGTGGATGACGCCCTGTCCTTCTTTGAAGAAATGAGCGGTGTACAACAGAATTAATACCTTGTGCTTGATTTTGTACACGGATTTTAACACTTTAGCTTGATTATTACGCAATCTTTAAGGTATTATAACAATGCAAACCAAACGTTTATCGTTTGACAAAGGTTTTTTCAAAAGGAGGATTTCATTATGGCACACGTTATAAGCGATGCATGTGTTATGTGCGGAACATGTGAGGGCGCATGCCCGGTAGGAGCTATTTCAGCAGGCGATTCACAGTATGAGATCAACGCAGATGCTTGTGTTGACTGCGGTACCTGTGCAGCTGAGTGCCCGACAGGCGCTATCTCACCACAGTAATATCCGAACACTGACAAGACAAAAGAGACGGAATGCATCCGTCTCTTTTTATTTTGCTTTTTACAGTATTATCACTTCGTTCCCGTCGATACCAAACCTCTCCGGCTCCCCGAACTCAAGTACGGCTCTCGCTCCCGTAGCATCCGTTATCATCTTGCCAAACCTGTCCTTGCAGTCCGCAGGTACACACACCTTAAGGCACACATCCGTCTCAAAGACCGTATCCTTAAGGCAATATCCCTCCTGTGCCAGCAGATATGACAGCTTCCCGTAATCATTGTAATCCGTCTTCACGGAACACAGAAAACCATCCACCTGCTCCAATACCCTGCATCCTTCCAGTCCGGCTTTCACAGCCGCCTGATATGCCCTGACCAGCCCTCCGGTTCCCAGCAGCACACCGCCAAAGTACCTTGTGACATTCACAGCCGCATCAGTAATGCCCTCACCGCTTAAGACTTCCAGCATAGGTCTGCCCGCAGTACCTGCTGGTTCGCCGTCATCGCTGCATCTTGCAACGGAAGGCGCGCTCCCGGTTATAAATGCGGTGCAGTTATGTCTGGCATCCCAGTATTTTTTTTTCATCTCTGCGAAAAACGCGTTAGCCTCCTCCTCAGAGTGCACCGGTCTCACTGTGGCGATGAAACGCGATTTTTTCTCCGTGATCTCACCACAGCCGCCGGAATATACTATCTTCGACATATGACCTAACCTTACGAATATCAGTTGGAAATATCCATATCCTCAAACAATGTCTGTCTCTCGTCACCATTCAGATTATGTGAATCCGGACGACCTCCCGTGTCAGTCACAATTCCTTCTATGGTATTAAGGTCTTCTTCATCATGGTGTGAAGGCTTTTTCGGTTTTTCAGTCTCAGTATTGCTGCCGTTTCCGCCATTACCGCCGTTTCCGTTATTGCCGCCGGCATTACCGGTGTCATCTCCGCTATTGCCGTTGTCACCGTTGCCTCCGCCGGCAGTTTCTCCGTTGCCGTCGCCTGTACCGCTGCCTTCGGGTCCTTCACCTGAAGAATCACCCTCACCGGTTTCTCCGTCTCCTTCACCATCCTCTTCCAGCCATTCCGTCCTGTTGTGTACAGGGCATTCATTGCCATCTAAGATGGATGCCTTATCCTGCGGCAGAAGATATGTGGCATCGCCGCTGGCAGCAGAAGCCGAGCGCATATATGAGTACTTGGTGACTTCTTCATCAGGACAGTTTTCGCCTGCCTTCATATGTGATGCGCTGCATATAGGTACCAGAATATGTTTGTCACACTCTGTTCTGGGCTGTGATCCCTTTTCAAAATATTCCGTATATACCTGACTGCCTCTCTCATCAAGCTTGCAGGCT
>JAEEGL016659371.1_pt1 | contig 14670 bp, 14 predicted proteins | sample 9134231 | NCBI WGS metagenome assembly JAEEGL01 (sample SAMN16246548, study PRJNA631951) | gut metagenome | biome: gut microbiome; feature: rumen; material: fiber-attached | host: Bos | place: Iran: Karaj | collected 2018-10 | reverse complement strand
GACCTTACCCGTTTCCTTGTCTATACCCTTTTCGTTTTCTCCTTCTCCTCGGAACTCCAGTTCAATGCCAACACGCTTAAATGCATAATAACAGAACTCACGTACAGAATGTTGCACACCCGTCGCAATCACAAAATCCTCCGGTTTCTCCTGCTGGAGGATCAGCCACATGCACTCCACGTAGTCTTTGGCATATCCCCAATCACGAAGAGATCCAAGATTTCCCAAATACAGTTTCTCCTGTTTCCCCTGTTTGATGCGGGCTGCAGCCAAAGTAATCTTTCGAGTGACGAAAGTCTCACCTCTCCGCTCCGACTCATGATTGAAAAGGATTCCCGAACAACAATACATATTATAAGCCTCACGATACTCCTTCACAATCCAGAAGCCATACTGCTTTGCAACGGCGTATGGACTATAAGGATGGAACGGTGTATTTTCATTTTGAGGAACCTCCTCAACTTTCCCATACAACTCCGACGTTGAAGCCTGATATATACGACAAGTCTCAATCATTCCCAATTGACGGACTACCTCCAGGATCCGTAAAACACCAACAGCATCCACATCGGCCGTAAACTCTGGTGAATCGAACGACACCTGTACATGACTCTGTGCAGCCAAGTTATAAATCTCTGTAGGACGGACTTTTCTTATCACGCCAAGAACGCTCATTGAATCCCCCAAGTCTGCATAATGCAGATGGAAATGAGGTTTTCCTTCCAAATGAGCAATACGCTCACGGAAATCCACCGAAGAGCGACGGATGGTACCATGCACTTCATATCCTTTATCCAAAAGGAACTCGGCCAAATAAGAACCATCTTGGCCAGTGACTCCCGTAATAAGTGCAACCTTTTTGTTCATTTTATATATAGTTATTTAACAAATTTCGCCTCAACAAATTGTGGCACCTTCCACATCATTTTCATTATTTTCGTTGGCAAAGCCCAAAAACCATGAACCGTATATAGCCGGATATCCTCATCCCACATAGCTTTTCGCTTCTCGCTATCAGTAGACAAGCCCCCCATCCGCATCCGTATAATCTTTCGTTTCAGATATGCAACTTTCAGATTTGCCTTATATAGATAACGTACGAGCAAATCTGTATCAGCAGCTATCTTATATGACTCATCATATAGACCTTCCCGCATCATTACGTCTCTACGGATATAACAAGTGGGATGCAAAGGCAACCATCCACAACGAACTTTCCACCGATAATACTTTCCGCCAATCCAGTTTCTTACAATCTTATCAATATCAGTTGAATTGACATAAATACCATCACCATAAAGGAAATCCGCATTTGTCTTTTTGAATTCTTCTACAACAGCTGAAATGGTATGACTATCATATAGGAAATCATCAGAATGTACCAGTCCAATAACATCACCTGTTGCCATCCGGATGCCCTTATTGATAGCTTCATACATTCCTTTATCAGGCTCTGACACTATCTTTGCTATTTGGCTCTCATATTCCTTAATAATCGACAAAGAGGCATCTTTTGATGCCCCGTCTATCACAATATATTCAATATCAGAATAATCTTGGGCTATCACACTTTCAATAGCCCCACGGATTGTTTGCTCTCGATTATAGCAAGATGTAATTATTGATACTTTCATCAAGAATTCTTTTCTACATTGTTTATCCAGTTCAACGTTCGTTTAGTCCCTTCTATTCTTGAAACTGGCAGATTTGGCGCAACGCTTTCAATTAGTCTCAAGTCATGGATATTATCAGTTGTCATATTGTGCAATCTGAAACTGGTCATGGGGAAAGCGAACCCAAGCTTTTTCATCATATCACCGAACCAACCTGCACATTTAAAACACCAATATGGAACCTGCGGAATATGTATTCCCGATTCTTTAGCTATTTCGTTGGCCCATTCAGTAATATCATAGGGTTCATAATCACCCAAATAAAACACCATCCGATTAACCTTCTCGGCATCAGCCTTGAATATTGATAATATTTGATAAACGGCATTATCTACATAACCATACGTCTTCTTGCAGGCTCTTTTCCCCATGTGAAAATACAAATGATTCAGTACTATATGAAAGAATTTGTTGTAAGGCTCTCCAAACCAAGGTCCCCATATTGATGTTGGCCTTATAATAGACCATGTGTATTGAGGGTTCCTTTCTTTTATTCTTTTCTCTGTTTCCACCTTACTTTCACCATAAAGAGTATGCGGAGCATAGTCCTCAAAATCTTTTGGCATATAACCAGGTTCACAAACATACATTGATGACGCGAAAACAGCCTGTTTCACATTGGGGACGTTCTCCAAAACATCCAAAAGATTTGAAACACCCTCCATATTGGCATTATAGTCTTGCAGTGATTTTCCATTTAAGTCAGTTTTTGCTGCCAAATGAATCACATAATCTGGTAAAAAATTAGTAATAACGTCAGCCAACATTTCACATTCTCGAATATCAATCTTTTTCCAAATTTTTCTATGTGCAGAAATCTTAGGCTCTACAATATCAAGACTTAACAAAATACAATCCTCTTGTTTCAACAACTTCTCTATCAGATTAGTACCAATAAAGCCACTTCCGCCAGTAACTAATATCTTCATCATTATTTCTTATCCAATCAAGTTTTTCTTTCCAGTAAACCAAGGTAAATACTTATTCATCATTGGGATGACAAATAGAAAAGCTATCATAACAAAAACGAATGTCAGAAGGAATTCAGCCATTTCACCAATACAAAGTTTTTTTACAATGATATTTACCACTTGGATAACTGGCATCTGCATACACAGCAATATTAGGGTATTCTCACCATAGTACTTTAGTAGACGAGAACTTTCGAGTATTTTTGAAAGAGCAATTAATACCCAAAGAGCCTATTACGCCACAAGTATATAGCGGCTCCAAATCGTCCATTCTCCATTTATTCTGTTTAAAGCTTAATCCGTGAGAAAAAGAATAAAAAAAAGGGCAAGTGTAATGAAAACAAATAGAAAGATCTTCCCCGGAGGGTTACTTATTATACTTGTCTTATTTTTTCAGCTAGTAACCTACAAAGAAAAAAGGAGTTGCAGTTAAAGCATTGTCAAAATTTGCCCATACGAATACTCTGTTTACTCCCAAGAAAAAGCCCAATGGCCCACATGCCAGACTCAATATCGCTAAAATGGGCACTCGCTTGTCAAATCCACCATAAGTTTTAAAGAACATACCGGAAATCAAGAAGTACAATGGCATCCTGATTCCATATAGAATTCACCTGTCTGCAAATCTAAATAGTAAGTATGAGCATGTTGCCATACAACCAACAACATACACAATCCTTTTGCTACATCAATATATGCAATCCGCTGTTTAGTCATTTCCACTACTACTATTTAGCCCCTATGATTTTCACATTATGTTGGTTTCGCTTATCTATGGGTGGAGGTGTCATATAATTCGGACCATATATTTTTGTAAGGAAATTCTCGGTTTCTTTCATTCCCAGAACTTTCATATCTTCAAATTGGAAATACCGATTGTTCCCAAACCATGATTTTGGCATTGTTTCATCCATCTTCAGTGAGCCTCCCAATGTTGCAACAAATTCGCAATTATCCACATCAAATCTTCTTGACACCCAATCTAACCAACATCCAGCCAGCCTCTGATTAACTATATGTTCTATATGTGTAACCTTTGCAAATTTTATAAAGAAAGCTTCAATTGATGTTCGCTTTCTCTCCATATCAACTTCTTTGCTAAAATTTGAGAATTTATAGAACAACCGAGCTGATAAATAGAGAGCACTGAATAACTTATATTTCAATGTACCAGGATTTGGTACCCCTTCAATAACAAGTATATCAACCCAAGGATTCATTTCAACCCTAAGCAATCCATGCCCAACTTCTATTCTTAATCTCTTATCTATTATATGTTCCGCAGTCCACTGATGGCCTTTATGCCTAATTGAATCAAGTAACATATAATCAGGCAACTCATTCTGATATTGCTTAAACTTCTCATAGTCTTTACGCGGCATAGCAATATCAACATCATCGTCCCATGGGATAAACCCCTTATGTCTATAGGCTCCTAATAGAGACCCACCGTAAATGTAATATGTTAATTGATGTTTCTTACATATCTTATCTATCTCTTTCAGGATACCAAGACCGACACGTTGCAATTCATTCAATTCTGAATTCATCTATACATCATTTTACCATTTCTGCTATAGTATGCTCAAATCCCTCTCGAATGTGAGATTTCGCAAGCCACCCCAATGCATTCAACTTTTCCGTAGAAAATACTGATTTCGTAACAACATTGAAACCCCTTTTCTCATCTGCATCAGGAACATCAATAATAACTTCACGGTCACCTATCTCTGCTATCGTCTCAGCCAACTCACGGATACTGATATTGGACTTAGCATCTGCAATATTGTATGCCTGACAGTTCTCACCTTTCAGCAAAATATATAATAAAGCCGAAATACTGTCCACCACATAGCACCAGCTACGGAACTGTTCACCTGTACTCTTCATCACGATATCTTCACCGCGAAGTACGTTACGAATAAACTGTGCATAGACACGGTTGTCCTGTTCCGTAAAATATGGACCGTATGTATGACAGGGACGTGCAATCACCACGTCTGCCCTATATTCAGCTGCATACGACACACAAAGTGTCTCTGCAGCACGCTTGGATGACGGATAGCAGGCCCGAGGAGTTGCACAGTTCACATAACCACTGTAGTCTTCCGTAAACACACGTCCATCACCTTCTCCGTAAACTTCACCTGATGAAACATAGAGGAAACGTTTCATACCATGACTCAATCCATAATCCATTAGATGAGCGACACCATCTATATTGGATTTCATCACTTCTACAGGTTTTTGAGCGAAGAAGTTGGGGCTGGCATTGCTGGCTGCATGAATGATATAGTCAAAGCTAATCTCACTTTCCAAAGGTTTCAAAATATCATATTTGAGAAAATGGAAAGCTGAATCGTCAGCATAATCCTTAAACCGCTTTCGCGCCCTTTCTTCATTACGACCTGAAGCATACACTTGATAATCCCGATTGGGATTTTTCATCAAGGTTTCCACTAAGCAACCTCCAATTAGCCCAGTGGCACCAGTCACAAGAATGTTTGCCCCTGAGAGTTTTTCCCAAGGTAAGTCCTGCTCAAAAATATGCAAAATATCTTCCTTGTATGGACTCATTTCAACCAAGATTCTTTAGAAGTATGCATCAAAGCCTTAATCATTTCAAGGTCTTCGACAGTTGTAATCTTGATATTTTTCTCAGATCCTGGAACAATGTGCATCATACGCTGAGGGCCCAATTCTGCTATCAGAGTACAAGAGGCTACAGAGTTAGTTATTCCCTTTTCCTTGGCTTCCTCATGAGCAGCAATAATGTTACCTAAGCGAAAAGTCTGAGGAGTCTGTGTACGAATCAAAGTATCGCGGGGAATGCTCTGATTCGTTGTGAAGCCATTCTCACTCTTTAGAATTGCTTCCCGACACTGAATGCCTGTAATAGCATAACCGTATGCCTTGCAAATAGCGATATTCGATGAGATAATCTCCTGTGAAAGTAACGGACGTACAGAATCATGTATCAACACCAAATCCTCATCTTTACATCCAGCTTCTTTCAAACCATAAATACCATTATGAATAGACTCAAATCCAGTATCTCCACCTGGGAATATCCATTTAAGCTTGTCAATGCTAAACTGATTAGCATAACTCTGTAGCACTGTTTCCCAACCTTTCAGACATACCACAGCTATCCCGTCAATATCTGGATGCTGTTGAAAAGCCTTCATTGTCCATACTATGATAGGAGCCCCATCAACATGCATAAACTGCTTGGGGATGTCCTGCCCCATACGGTTACCGGAACCACCGGCGATAATCAAACCTATATTCATAATGCTTATATTATATTAGTCTTTCCAATAATAACGATTATAATCATGAGAAATACGCTGATTCTCTGGAGGCAACTTCATGTAATCCCCATAAAGACTCCTCAAATTATCATCCCATCCAAACATAATGAAGAATTCCCGGTCTTCAAACTTATGTAAGATGAAATGCGCCATATTCTTTTTGGGCTGCCATTCCCCCATGCCATAATGAGGAGTAACGAAGAAATAATCAGAAGACACATAATCATATTTTTGCCTTAATTTATATAAAGATATTAACGGATCTCTCCATATAAAATAAGAAAGCACCTTTTTAATAAAAAATTTCAGTTTCGTTTTAGCAGTTCTTCCTTTTTTTATATTTGACCATGTTGAATACCTTATACCAACCCAATATGAAAGATGGAGTAAAATATTAATTTTCCACAAATGTTTTTTAGCAATCTCTTTTTGAGAAGATATACCATCACAAGGTAAGATGTCTATCCAAATACCCACCTGTTCAGAAATCCACGGAATGATTCCTTTATCTACAATCGTCTTCCTTGTATCGCAAATACGAGCATGTGAATATACCATTTTTTTCTCCTTGAACCCGGGTATTTCACGAGAATATACCTTATAGCCGTTTTCCGACTTGTACGAATGTATAAATTCATCAAAATCTGGTCTTGGCATTTGAACATCTATATCATCATCCCATGGGATAAAACCGTTATGCCGAATTGCTCCTAACAAGGTACCGCCACTTAAAGAATAATGTAATCCATTTTTCACACAGAAGTTATGAAAATCTTGTAAAATATCCAAACTTATCCTTTGGACTTCTTTAGTTGTCATTTCTCTCATTTCTAACTGAATTTATAGTTTCACCTTATAGAGCCCTCCTTCCTGCCCACAATACAATAGCGCCTTTCCTTTATAAAAATCCAAATCTTCAGGCTCATTTGTCGTAATGTAAGTTAAATCTATTCTTTTTACAAGGTATTTCTTTTTTAAGTCAATTACTTGTATAGTTCTTTCAGCGTTGAATTGTCCTCTTGCTGATTCCTGTAGACCTGTAGGCAGATATATGTATCTTCCTTTTATCACGCCACCTTGTGTACCGCTGGGAAAAACTACAATAAAGGTATCTAAACAGTCTTTTTCAGTAAACACTATATCTGCCCCTTCAGATAATTGAGGTAAGCGATATTTTGATATTTTAACCTTATCAGAGTTCTTTTCACCTTTCAAAGGTGCTTCTCTTGCAATTGCATATATAAATTTATTCTTATTATCTACAATCCATGACTGTACAAAAGCATTCTTCCCGTTTTCGTAAATTTTAATTGTCTGAAGTAACACACAACCAGAATCCTTTATATGTTCTACAAAGCACCGACTCGGAGATTTATACTCTGATATATAGATAACAGGCAAATTCCCTCCTTGAGGGCATTCAGACCCAAAACAAGCCGCATTTACATGGGTATTTTTCCCCGCAGAAGCCAAATCAAATTCCCGTATTAACTCCCCTGTCTTCAAATTTAGAACCCGACAATGCCCACCATCATTAAAAAGGAAAGCACTATCTTCCCATATTGCCATGCCTTGAGCTGATTTTCCCTTGTATGTCCCGACAATTGGATATTTTAGTTGGGCATAAATAGAATATTGTTGAATTAACAAAAAAAGGAGGATTAGCCATTTCATAACTAAAACATAGTTGTACTAACTAAATATATGTATTCCATCATTAGCATATATAGATCTGAAATGATATAACCTATAAGGCAAGTTCTGGATTCTTCCCAGTACTGAGTTTTTCCTCAAGTGCATTGTTTCAAATGTCTGCAACATTTTTCTTTGACTGGAATTCATGTTCGGGATTCTCTCTCTTATTTCTCGTATCATGATTATCCTGTCAGGCAAGATATTATTATGAAGAGTATGTCTTACAAATCTTCTAAAAGCACTAACATACATATCATTATATGTCACAGAAAGTTTTAATCTACGGTAACGCATAATGTACTTATTTACATAAACGAAGCCATCCATAACACATGCTAACGCTGCAAACCAGCTATCATGAAACAGAGTCCCATCAGGGATAGGTAAAGCTATGTCAAAGAATGATTTCCTTATAAGCATCGATGCACCTTGATAAGAACTTCGTCCTAAAAAAACATGTCTGGCAGTATCATCATTTGAGATTGGGGCTCTATCCATCTTTAAATAGTCATATTGGGGGGGGAGTTCCTTGTTATGTTCATCAACAAAGAGTGGCCGTCCACAAACGACCAGAATTCCATCCTTCATTTCATTTAACAACACTTCCAAATGGTCGGGTGTCCAAATGTCATCTTGGTCACATAATGCCACATAATCACCACATGTCAGACTGATTACTTTTTCAAAATTCTTTTTAAATCCCAAATTGCCCTCATTACGAAAGACCTTAATTCGATTATCATGATTAGAATAATCTTCCAAAATAGACCATGTTCCGTCTGAAGAACAATCATCACATACAACAAGTTCAAAATCTTGAACTGTCTGATTTAGAATTGAGTCAATCTGCTCCCGTATATATTTTTCGCCATTATAGGTGGCCATTGCAACTGAAATCATATCAAAAATTAATCCATGAAAAAAACTTATATTTGTTTATACATGCCAAAACACACGGAACACCTATACCTATTATAGAATATACAACCCACCAACCTTGTTCAGCATATTCCTCAATCACAGGATGATGAGCAAGATGTACAATCGGAATACCATAATACATAATAACGAACAAGGATACCATTCGCATTACGATGAAATGCCAAGTAAGTATTGTTAAAGTATTGTCACCTATAAAACACCCCACTTTTAGTAATCTACTATTTGACAACATAGACGAAAAGGAATAGACTATATGAGTACCTACTATAGCTATGAAAAAATATGGAAGTATCTGAAATGGCTCTATCACCATCATTGATGCGTGAAATACCGCTGGTCCAAAAAGGAGAAAGACAAATAACAATACATAAAGTAAAATTTTCTTATTTGCATATTTTTTCGTCAGGTCGTACTCTTTAAAATATGATCCAGCTAAGAAAAAAGACACAGCCAAAAATTGCCTATACCCAATATCAAAAAATGGGATTTTGAATTGAGTAATTAAAAACACAAGTGAGAATAACAACGCGAAAGAAACAAGTACTATTTTATTGACATTAAGTTTTAATATAATGAGTGACAATAATGATGCAAAAAACAAATCATGCAAAAACCAATAGCCACCCAATAACTGTTCATGAGCCCGCATTGTGGTTATTATAAGAAATGCCCTTTTAATAAGTTCTTGTATTGTATAAACATGAGAGACATTTCCTCTGTATCCATAGATATCATTATAAATATTTAATTCATAAAAAATATTATGCAAGAATAAAAAAATCAATCCCCACTTTACAAATGGTATCCACAACTTTTCTATTCTCCTCTTAATAAATTGTTTTTTATCTTGAAGGTATTTACTTTTAAAGCAATAACCAGAAAAGAAGAAAAAGAGCGGCATATGGAACAAAACAATATACTTCTCCAGAATATCTGGACATGAAGAATGCCCTATCACCATCAGAATAATAGCAATACCTTTAGAAATTGTAACCGCGTTATCTTTTTCGTCACTCATACGGTACCATTCATCATATTTGACTTGAATCTACTCAGAATTTTTCTGTAATAACCTTCTAAAGCCTTAACATTAGCTCTTTGAGAATAATTCTCAATTACAAGTTTATATGCATAATTACGCATGTCAGAAAAATCACACTCTATAGCCGATAACAATCTTGAAATCAACTCTTCTTTCGTTTCATAACGTAAGCCTATTTCGTTTGAAGTCCACATCACGCCATTGTCTAATTGCTCCTTTGTTCCACCGGTATTTCTGCCTATAACCAGACAATCATTAAGCATGGCCTCTACTGTGATAAAGCCGAATCCCTCGCATCGACTGGGAACTAACAGAGCTGTTGCATGAGCCATCAATTCATACACGTCGTTTCGCTCACCAAGAAATATCACTTTATCTTCCAAATGATTACCTACTACAAAAGCATTACACTTTTCATAATATTGGTATTTTTGTATTCTTCCTGCAACATAATATTGGTAATCAGGATACTTTGCAGATACTTCCTTGAAAGCTGCCAAGGTGTCATAAAGTCCTTTCGACTCTTCAATTCTTCCAACAAAAAGGAAATACTTTGACTTATTGACACTCCTATAGATAGGCAAATCGTCTGTACTAAAAACACCATCATAAATATAGGTGTCAACATCGCGCAATTGAAAGTAATTGAATATATCTTTGGTGATAGCTATATTATAATTCCCCTCTTGATGTATTTTTCTAAGCCAGGCTTTTTTAGAAGGGATAACATGCAAGTCAAAATCTTTGTCCTGGTATTCGCGTAAATGCCAAACATGTGGAATGCCCAATTTACGACATTTACTCAAGGCTATATCCAAAGTTCCAGTATTTGTATGTACAATATCAGGTCTGTAGTCTTTCAGAATTTTTTCAAGGAAAGAACTTGCTTTATACGAACGATAAATAATACCTAATAGTTTTTTTATAAAAACAAAAGGGTTACCATTATATCGAGGGTATGTTGTTTTTCGATATTTAATGAAATAAAAAATTACACCATTTTCCTTCAAAAAATCCACCAAAGCACCACCCGAAGATGGGCAAAGGACACGAATATCATGTTCTTTTCTTAATTGGAGGATAATATTACTTAGCGCCTTACCAGCCCCAGTAATAGTTGTGTCATGAGTTATGTAGAGAATCTTCATTTTCTTGCGAAACAGGACTATCCAAAGGCTGAGTACTAACTATTGCATACTTCACCATAAACGGAAGAAGAACCATATATAGTCTTAAGCCATAGGCTATACCAGTCATTACATAGATGGTCAATCCGGCCAACAAATATGCATTAATCGCAGTCTTTTGTATAGCATCAGTAACCATATTCTTATTCATGTTATGCAAAGACTTAAACACTAAAACCATATATACAATAGTACCAAATACGCCGTATGTTACGATAGAGGAAAGGAATATGCCTTCAAAGGCTTGAAAAGGAGGCATATTACCATGCTTTTCAAGGTATTGCCCAACCCAGCCACGACCAAAACCGAACAATAAAGACTGCAAATCAGAACTCACAGCACTGATGACCGCTTCAAGCTGTATCATTCGCATACTGATGGATGAACCACCAATTTCATCATGTTCTTCCCAAAAGAAAATGGTAGAACGAATAAAATCGTCTTCTATACTCACTCCCAAAGTAACAAGCAGACACATACCCACTAAAGAATATATGATTGTCTTCTTGGGTGAGGTTTTCAAAAGATAATAAAAAATGCCAAAAGCCAGTCCTATAAGAATAGAGCGGGAACCTGTCAACACCGTCAAGCCAAAGCAAAAGACCATAAACATAATGAGAGCAAGCCTCTTCCACAATTTTTGTGAGAAAAGAAAATCTTGAAAGAAAACATAAATGAAAAGAACAAGTATTCCTCCATACAACAGGGGATGAACAGTAAATCCAGAAATTCTTGCCTGCAAGAACCCCCGCTCAATTTCAAGCATGTCCTCAGTTAATCCCTGATCTTCGAACTGACTAAAAGTGGCTGTCACAATTTCGGCTATAGGGTTAAAACGAAGTATATATGTGTAAATGCCATAGATACCAGAAATAATAACCCATAACATGATAAGATGAACGATACTGACAAATTCCCGCTTCTTCGTAAAACACAATGCTACAATCAGAATATTCATTGCATAATACAAAAAAGCCTTCAAAGTGCTAAGCTGGTCACCTAAAGGGATTGCTGTGGAAAGGACAGCAAAGACAGCCATGAAGACAGAGAGATAAAGGACATAACGGTATGCACATAGAAATAGCTGCCAATTCCGATCATTTGCTTTTTTATATGCTGGCACCTTTATCAATATATAGAGGAACTCTGCAATTCCCAAAAACGACAACAGGCTAACACCCGTTCCTATCAAAGGAATGCCCTGAGGCATAAACCAATAAACTATATATATAGAAACGAGAGCTACAGGTAAAGAGCGGGAATACAAAAGCATTCCCACAAATGTACCTAACATAATAACAGTATAGTAAAATTCTATCATCAGTGAAAGAACTTGCGATAAACCTTTTGCAACTTATCTTGAGCCACCATACGTTCATGTCGTGAACAACCCATGAAATAAGAACAAATCAGGACAACAACTATAGAAGAAAATATCACTGTTATAGAAGAAATAATACTCTGACCCAAATACGATTTCAATAGTAAAGATAAAAGCAATGACAACAATCCAACCTTACATATTGGAAACAATCCATTCTTGACATAATCCCCAAATTTGATTTTCGCATACGACAAAGCAAAATACATACGAATGCATTGAGCTATACATTCGAAAGCCAACAAAGCGAAATAAGGCACTATCGGAGAAACATGAAAAAACTTCAAGAGAACATAGCCTACTGGAAGAATCATCATAAGGGTTCCTCCCTCTAATAGCTGGAACTTTTTTAAATTGCCATTTGCATGAATCACCTGGAATAATGGTTCTGCCAACACCCTTATAGAAATAATACCGAAAGTAATCATTACAAATTCTGCTGTCCACTTTGGCACTTCTACCAACCACCAGCCTAATATCTGCCTCGACTCTATGCAAATTGGGATTGCCATAACCAAGACCAAGAAGAATGAGAACTTAGAACTCATGAAAACCAAATCACGGACTCGCATGAAATCGCCCGCGGCATAGTTTTTTATCACCTGAGGCTTTGCTGCTACTTGAAAATTCTCTGTAAAGTTTCTCGCTTTTGATTCCACTTGAACAGATAAGGCACGGGCAGCGTTAACGGTAGGACCAAAAAACATATTTAGCAAGATGTTCAATCCTTGAGTATAGCCCATATAACCCAAAGCGCCAAAGATAATCCAACCAGAATATGAAGATATCTTCTTGAACATCTCTTTATCGTAGGCAGGCTTCACAATTACCTCATCGAAATGTCGGGCGCAGTATATTCCATAGATCATCTGATTAAAAATATGAACTATCATTATCAAAACTGCATATACAATCAGTTTATCAAAAGGCATATACATTACGACAAAGACAATCAACAACTTTAATATGACATCAACAATGGCAATATAAGCAAACGCGGCCATCTTTTCATGTGCAATAATCGCAGAATTGTAAGGCAGACTCAACACTTTAATAATTGCCGCAATAATTGACAACTGATAAACCCACATACAGGCATTGAAGCGGTCTTCAGGTATAGTCAATTTCGTCTCGACAAGCCACAACCCCACAGTTTCGCCAAATAGCAGAATTACGAAAGCAAGCAATAAATAAATTGAAAGAAGATTGCTAAACAACTGTTTCAATTTATCAAAATTGCCCAATCCCATATAATACGTTAAATAACGAATTGCAGCTGAACTGACGGAACCTGTTAGCACATTAGTCAAGATAATGACACCACCTACGACATTATACAATCCATAGTCCACAACACCCAAAGTAGCCAATAAGACTCTACTCGTATAAAGCCCTATCAGCATCAACGCGAACATTCTAAAGAACAAAAACAGGGTATTCTTCAGTATCGTTTTGTTGGCTGTTGATTCCATTCCTTTCTACAGAAGCAAATGTAAGATTCCTTTTCGCGAAGAATTGTATCAAAATGAAAATGGACTATCAAAGTTCTTCAATAAAACATGCTTTGTGTCTTTCTCAGAAAGGACAGCATGTTCTACTGGAATCTTCCAATCTATTCCCAATGACTTATCTAAGATTGAGATGCCACCATCTGCCTCTGGATGGTAGAATTCGTCACACTTATATTGGAACACCGCTACATCGCTCAATACTGCAAAGCCATGAGCGAAGCCCTTCGGAATGAAAAACTGAAGACCGACGGCTGATGTAAGATGGCTGAAGTAAGATGGAAGAGTACCTTTCAGCTCATTAGAGATACGCTCACCATCTTCATCACGGGCACAGAGGAGGCACTCCACGTGTTGTCCGTAGGTGGGGCTGCCCTTTCGAATATCGACAGCAACATCAAGGACTGCGCCTTTGACACAGCGCACCAGTTTACTCTGGGTGAATGGAGGGCGCTGGAAATGGAGACCTCGCATCACACCGTAGGATGATTTGCTCTCGTTATCTTGAACGAAGGTCACAATATGTCCAAGGACTGGAGCAACCTTCTCGTCAAACTCTCGTTGAGAGAAGGACTCGAAAAAATAGCCTCGGGCGTCTTCGAAGACGCGGGGCTCTATGATGACTACGCCATCAATGGTGGTTTTGATTACGTTCATGTGATATTTTGATGGAAGAGGGTTAAGATGTCAGATGGATGATGGATGATGTTTGATGTTATTCCACGCCGTCAAGTTTCTTACATCGGTGCGTTAACACCTTCACCAACTCCTCACGGTCAGCATAAATACTTGGCTCCTCATTCTTTACAATTACATTCCCCAAACCATAATGGTTCGACCTTGATATTCTTTAGGATGATGCCAGATGCGTTCTTCCCAGGTTTTATTTTTCGAACGGTCGAAAATAATCAAGTGGCCTTCGTCTACACTACCCACAGCATCCATATACTCAAAGGT
>JAEEGL016636423.1_pt1 | contig 14670 bp, 12 predicted proteins | sample 9134231 | NCBI WGS metagenome assembly JAEEGL01 (sample SAMN16246548, study PRJNA631951) | gut metagenome | biome: gut microbiome; feature: rumen; material: fiber-attached | host: Bos | place: Iran: Karaj | collected 2018-10 | reverse complement strand
TAGATATTTGAATTTTTAGTCCATTCGGGTGTTTTAAATGCCATTGTCTTAATTGTTTATGTGGTTAATGAATAAATTAGTATGCTGCGTTTCGTCCCGAGAGATTTACTAATTCTTGAATCAGTGAGTTGAGACTATTAGCTGCCAAAAGTTGTTCTACGCTAATGTGGCAACGGTAACGCCAATAGTGGTTTTCGTTGGCAGGAACGTTAACGCGTTCGTCAGCAGGGTCTTGGTAGCGGAGTTCGGCACTAAGACCAAGAAAATCTTGAATCGGGAAAATAGCCCACATCGAGGGCGAGAACAAATGTTGCTTGATAATATCTTTTACCACTTCGGTTTCGCAGTAGAAAGGAGCTTGTCCGCTTTTGCCGAGCATATTGTTGTAAAAACGTTGAGCACGTTCGCGGTCTTCTTCCCACCATCCTCGTAAGGGCAGGGTATCGTGGCTTGAAGTGGTGGCTACCGACATATACGGATATGTGTTTGGCCGTCCAAATTCGCCGCCTGCGTTTTCTTTGGGCATACGCTGAATCTCGAGACTAAGAATATTGAGATTTTTCATCACTTCGGGCACGCATGCAGGTATCATTCCGAGGTCTTCGCCGCAAACAAGCATTTCGGTTGCGTTGATAAGTTCGGGCAGTTTGATTTCGGCTTGCTGTTTCCAAAGAGATTCGTTGCGATTAAAGAAATAATCGTTGTATAATTCAAATATTGCCTGTTTTGTTTGAGTATCAAGGTCTTTGTACGAGTACGTTTTAAATAGCGAGTGGCGCGGATGGTATGCACCCGGATGCTTGGAGTCGGCAAAAAACAGCACATCGCTAACAAGATATAGCAATCCGTGTTTGATTTTTTGAAACATAAGCATATCTTCGGTAGTGGGTACAGCTATCTCGGCAAATGCCTGATTGATTTTTACTTGTGTATCAAATTCAGGCTTAAAACGGTATTCGTCGGGTTTATCTGTTTTATCTAAAAATGCGTGTTTTACATATCCGGCATGGTCGTTGAAAATAAGGTTGAGCATGTATTCGCGGATATACGGACGGCAAAAACGGTCGTAATCGAATTGAATACCACGATCGGCAAACTCTTTTGCATTGATTGGCACTGCGGGGTCAAACACGCCCATAATGCCTCTTGTTTGTGTGCGCGGAATCGACCAGATGCGGAAAAATCCAAGAATATGGTCGATGCGGTAGGCGTCGAAATATTGCGCCATATTCTTAAGACGCGCTTTCCACCAAGCAAATCCGTCTTTTGCCATTTCGTCCCAGTTGTAAGTGGGGAAACGCCAGTTTTGACCATCGTCCGAAAAATCGTCTGGTGGCGCACCAGCTTGTTGGTCAAGGTGATAGAGGTTGGGATTTACCCATGCGTCTACGCTAAAGCGGTCGATGCCGATTGGTATATCGCCTTTGAGCACAATGCCGTTTTTGCGGGCATATTCTGCCACTTTGCTGAGTTGTAAATGTAGGTGGTATTGTATATAAAAATGTACTGCTACATCGTCGTAATCGGGATTATCTTCTTGACATAGTTCATCGATTTTTTCGGGGTTGTAAACTGCAAATTTGCCCCAACGCGAATAATCGGGAGTGCCATACAAATCGCGCAGATAACTGAATACTGCGTATGGTTTTAGCCACGAACTGTTTTTGTCAAAAAATTCTTTGTATGCCGGTTCTTTAAGAAAAGCCCTCTTGTTTTCGTCGTAAAGCATTTTAAAGAAACGCGACTTGGCATTCATCACTGTTTCGTAATCTATCTTGTGGAGTTTGTTGAGAGCTTGACGGCGTTCTTCAAAAATTTCTTCTGAAAGTTCGCTTGGTAATTCTCCCATATCCTTTACTCTTAGATAAATAGGGTGTAATGCAAAAACCGATACGCACGAATATGGATACGAATCGGTAAATGTGTGCGTTTTAACAGTATCGTTGATAGGAAGAATTTGTATCATTCTGAGCCCCACTTTTTTAGCCCAGTCTATAAGGGGAATAAGATCGGCAAATTCTCCAACGCCAAAGCCTTCGGTGCTTCGGAGCGAAAACACAGGAATTGCCACGCCTGCGCTTTTCCAGGGGTAGCGTGGAAATTTAAAGTCTTCGTCGTTTAATATATAAAAGGTGTCGTTGCTGGTAGTTGTGGGTTGAAAATAACGGGTAACGTATTCTTCAAGCACCATCTTTTTGGTTTTGATGTCGTAAATACAGTATTTGTATTCGGCATATTGTTTTGGGCGGGCGAGTTCAAATTCGGCACTCCAGATTGGGAAATCACTGTTGCTCAATGGTATCACTACATTGTCTTCGGGCATAGCAGCTATAAATTTTACTGCCAAATAATGTTCGGGACTAATGCGGATTACCGGAATTGATACTCTTACAGGTATTTTGTTTGGCGTGCTCGATTCTAACACTATTGGTTGGGTAACTTCTTGGCGTTTAAAAATCACATCTTTTAGACCCGATGAGTAAAAGGTGTTGACTTCGGGCGCGTAAGTTGGCCTCCAATAATCGTGCACATAAAGATTTTCGGTATTGAGTTTCGGCGCTTTAAACTGGCGCATACCAAATTCGTAAAGCGTAGAAGATTGGTTATTATCTTTCATCAGATACCTGTACGCAAACTCAGGAGGATTATTGCCGAGGTCGATTGTTAGTTCCCAATCGCCATTAGCCTTAGGGGTAAGCAACGATGTGCCTTGTCCTGGAATACCTTCGATAAGTATCTGTTGTCCGTAATTGGTTCGATAGTTTATTTTGAATGTTATTTTCATGGTTGGTGCGCTTATACCTTAGGGCTATTCGTCGGCTAAATTAGGATTTTGCCTTTTTTCGATAGCCTTTTTGGCTTCTTCGAGAATAAAGTTGTATGTATATTTGTCGAGAATGAACTTTGCAGCCTCCATAAATACTACAGGAATAGAGTTTTCTTGTTTTTGTTTAAGTTCACGCTCTTGTTTTACCTGCTGTTTGCGTTCGGCATTGCGCTCAGCCACTTCGTTGCGGTGTTGTTCGCGACGCGCTTGAGCTTCAAGACGAAGACGTTCGTTTTCTTGTCGGTTAAAATCTTTAATTTTGGCGCGTATTTGACGAACCATTTCGTTTAGCATTTCTACAAGACCACAATATTCGCTTGTCTTTTTTGCAGCATCAGGATGGTCGGTGCTCAATTGAGTTCGGCATTGATTTAGATCTTCGAGCCATTTTTTTAGAATTTCGATATCGGACTGCGCCGCAATATCGTCGAGCGATATTTCTAAATTGTCGTATGTCATTATTGTTAAAAATTTACTTCAAGGGTAATAAAATTTAGAGGTAATAAAACATTTGCAAAGAAAACAAAATTGCGCCAATCCATAGCCCAAATTTTTTTTATTAGTGTGTTTTTTTTATGTAAAGTTTGTGTTAATATAAATTGGGTACATACGAAAAAATTTTTTTTCTTATTGCAATAATTTTTATCTTTGCTGCCTGAATCGTCGTTTATTTTCGCCGATTTTGCTTAAATACAGACACTTATAATGAAAAAATATAGTATTTTTAAAATATTTGCCGTTGTAATTTCGCTGGTGGTGTTGTCGTCGTGTGGCGGTTTTAACAAACTGCTCAAAAGTAGCGACTACGACCTCAAATACGAAAAAGGTTTTGAATATTACAATAAAGGTAAGTATAGCAAAGCGTTACAGATTTTTGAACAAATTACTACTGTTTATCGTGGTCTCGAAAAAGGCGAAAAACTTATGTTTTATTACGCCATGACCAATTTTAAGGTAAAAGACTATTATTCTGCAGGATACTATTTTCGCAAATTTGCTTCTACATATCCTCACAGCGAATACAACGAAGAGGCTATGTATATGGGCGCTTATTGTTATTATCTTGATTCGCCAAAACCTTCGCTCGACCAAGAGAGCACCAATATGGCTATTGCCGAATTTGAGCTTTTTATCTCAAAATATCCCAATACCGCGCACAAAGATTCGTGCAACTTGCTTTTAGACGAATTGCGTCACAAATTGCAAGTTAAATCTTACGACAACGCTTACCTTTATTATAAACTTGGATATTACAAGGCTGCCAATGTGGCTTTAAAAAACAGTATCAGCGATTACCCCGACAGCCCGTTTAAAGAAGAAATCCTTTATTATTCGGCTAAGTCGATGTACTTGTATGCCGATATGAGTGTTTTAGATAAAAAACATGAGCGTTTTCGTGATGCTCAACGCGACCTCAACGAGTACACAAGGGTTTTCCCCGATGGAAAGTTTATCAAGGATGTTAACAAAATGATTAACAATACACAAGAAGAATTAAACTCATTACCGGTAATAAATTAAAATACAATGGATTATAAGAAAAACAATGCCCCCACATCGATTATTACCCGCGACTGTGGTGTACTTGAAAGCAAAACAGGAAACCTTTACGAAACCGTGGTTGTGGCTTCTAAACGTGCCGACCAAATTGGTGTAGACCTTAAAACCGAACTCAACAAAAAACTCGAAGAGTTTGCTTCTTACACCGACAACCTCGAAGAAATTTTTGAAAACCGCGAACAAATCGAAATTTCTAAATTTTACGAAAGATTGCCCAAACCCACTCTGTTGGCTCTTCAAGAAATCTTAGAAGATAAAATCAATTTCCGTATCCCTTCTGACGAAGAGATTGCTCAGGCTCGCGAATTGGCGGCTATCAAAGAGATGGAAGAGGAAAAACTCAGCAAAACAGCTGCTCCCGAACCTCAAAAAACTTTTGATGATATTATTGCCGAATCTTCTGACTTGGGCTTTGGTGACGATGAAGACGATGACGACGATTTCGCTGACGAGGATTTGGATATTAAGGATGAAGAAGATGATGATGAGGAGGAAGAGGAAGTCCCCGTGGCAAAAAAATCCAGCTCAAGAAAATCGAAAGCTAAGGCCAACGAAGATTAATCGTATCCTTATCAACCTATAGTTAATATGTTGAACGGGAAAAAAATACTTGTCGGCATTACTGGCGGCATTTCGGCGTACAAAACAGCGTCGCTGATAAGGTTGCTGGTAAAGGCTGGCGCAGAGGTTAAGGCGGTGATGAGCGGTGCGGCTAAACAATTTATAACGCCGCTCACCATAGCCACTTTGTCTAAAAATCCCGTTTATACAGATTTTTTTAATCCCGAAAACGGCGAATGGCACAGCCATGTAAAGCTTGGTATTTGGGCAGATCTTTATGTAATTGCCCCAGCCACAGCCAACACCATTGCCAAAATAGCCCACGGCATTGCCGACAACCTTCTGCTCACCACCGTGCTTTCGGCTCGTTGCAAGGTGTTGTTAGCTCCTGCTATGGATCTTGATATGTATCAAAATGTTGTTACTCAGCAAAATTTCGACATTTTAAAAAATCGGGGATTTTTATTTGCCGAAGCCACCGAGGGCGAACTTGCAAGCGGTCTTTCGGGTAAGGGTAGAATGGCAGAGCCTGAAGATATTTTTGCCGAAATTGAACATTATTTTGCTGCCAATCAAGATTTTAAAGATAAAAAAATACTCATAACCGCAGGACCAACACGCGAAAAAATTGATCCTGTGCGTTTTGTGTCAAATTATTCTACAGGCAAAATGGGTTATGCCATTGCCGAAGAGCTTGCAGAGCGTGGGGGAGAGGTGTTTCTTGTTTCGGGTCCAGTGGATCTTAAACCAAAACACGCTAATATTCACCTTGTTAACGTAGAATCGGCGCAAGAGATGTACAATGAATGTATTAAACATTTCCCAAAATGCGATGCTGCCATAATGTCGGCAGCTGTGGCAGATTATGCGCCCGAAAATCCTGCTACTGATAAAATTAAACGTCAGCCCGGACAAAATATGGTTTTAAACCTTGTGCCTAATCCTGACATTGCCGCTCAACTTGGAAAAATAAAAACCGACAAACAGATTTTGGCAGGTTTTGCGCTCGAAACCGAAAACGAACAATACAACGCTCAAAAAAAATTAGAGAGTAAAAATCTCGATTTTATTGTACTTAATTCGCTCAACGATAAAGGTGCTGGTTTTGGTTTCGATACCAATAAGATTTCTATAGTTTACCGCAGCGGAAAATCAGAATCATTTGCTCTTAAACCAAAAACCGAAGTGGCTAAGGATATTGCCGCAGCATTATTGCAATTGTTAAATTAATATACTATGAAACAGACGTTTGCATTATTGATAGTTTTACTTTTGAGCATTTCTGTTCTTATGGCTCAGGAACTCAACTGCCGGGTAAATATCAATTATAGTTCGCTTTCTAATACACCTACGCCAGTGTTTCAATCGTTGCAGAAAGATGTTACTGCTTTTCTCAACGACCGTCATTGGACCAACCATCATTACGAATCAAACGAACGCATTGAGTGCAACGTTATGATTACCATTACAGAATTTAATGGTGTTGACCGTTTTACTGGCACTATTCAAATTAATCTCAGTCGCCCAGTGTTTATGACTTCGTATAACAGTCCGCTGTTTACTTTTAAAGAGGGCGATGGCAAGTTTACTTTTACATATCTCGAAGGCGAAAACCTTCAGTTTATTGAAAATTCGGTAACAAGCAATCTTACGCAAGTGCTTGCATTTTACGCATATATAATACTTGGCTACGATTACGACACATTTTCGCCACTTGGTGGTTCAGAATATTTCCGAAAGGCTTTGCGCGTGGCACTTACTGCACAGGGCAGCGGCTACGAGGGTTGGAGCTCTGCCGATAATAAGCAAAATTCGCGCTATAATCTTATTGATGCTCTGTTGGATAAGCGTTTTGAAAATCTTCGTTTGGGAGAATATTATTATCACCGTCAAGGACTTGATGTAATGCCCACCGACCCCACATCCGCTCGCCGCAAAATGCTCGAAGCTCTTAAATATATTCAGCGTACCGAGCGTGCTAAACCTAATTCGCTGATAGTATCGCTCTTTTTTACTGCTAAAAGCGACGAACTTGTAAACGTTTTTTCGGAATCGCCCACTACCGAAAAAAACGAAGTGGTACAAATTCTCAAAGAACTCGACGTAACCAATATGGGTAAATATCAAAAAATCGGTGCCACTAATAATTGATTTTTTGTTACATTTGCAGCGCAAAATTAGAATATACAAAAATGCTTCTACGTCTTAAAATATCAAATTACGCTTTGATTTCGGAATCGGAAATCAATTTTGAAGATGGACTTACCGTTATCACTGGCGAAACCGGTGCTGGAAAATCCATTCTAATGGGTGCGCTATCAATAGTGCTTGGCGCACGAGCTGATTCGTCGGTGATTAAGCAGGGCGAAAAAAAGACTGTGGTGGAAGCCGAATTTGACATAAAGAATTACAATCTAAAAGAGTTTTTCGACCAAAACGACCTCGACTACGACGACACTGTGCTGATACGTCGCGAAGTGTTAGATTCTGGCAAGTCGCGGGCGTTTATCAACGATACTCCTGTTAATATCAACACACTCAAAGATTTAGGGTTGCTCCTTACCGACATTCATTCGCAACATCAAACTTTGCTGATTTCAAATCCAGGATTTCAAATGAGCATAGTTGACGCATTTGCCGCCAATAAAAATTTCTTGGATTCATATAAAATCATTTATCAGCAATACCGACAGAAAACTGCGCAACTTGAAAACCTTGAAAAAGAGGCTGAATCGTCGCGCAAAGAGGCTGAGTATCTGCATTTTCGTTTCGACGAACTGGATAAGGCTAACCTTCAACCCGAAGAACAGCAGCAACTTGAAGAAGAACTTGAAATACTTACTCACAACGAAGACATCAAGAATGCAATTTCACAGTCTTCTAACTTGATAATCAGCGCCGAAGATGGCACTGTGATACAAAAGCTTAAAGAGGCACAAAACGCACTCGCCCATATTTCTTCGTATTATCCAAAAGCAGCCGAACTGACCTCGCGCATAGAATCCACTTACATAGAACTCAACGATATTGGTCGCGAACTACAAAGTTTAGACGAAAATACAGAATTTTCGCCAGAACGCATCGAAACTGTTAATCAGCGGCTTACATTATTATATAACCTCCAAAAAAAGAACGGCGTAAAATCTGTAGAAGAACTTATTGCCATACGCGACGACTTTAAGCAAAAACTCAACCTTATCGACAATAGCGATGAGATTATTTCAGAACTTAAAGACGAAATCAAAAAACTTGAATATCAACTCAAGGTAGAGGCTGATAATCTTTCTGAAAGACGTCGCAATGCGGTGCAAGGTTTTTCAAAAGAGGTGGTTTCGTTGCTTGCCTCGGTGGGTATACCTAATGCACAATTCGACGTTCAGTTTTTCACCTCTGCCGAATTTCTTGCTGATGGTAACGATTTTATCAAGTTTATGTTTTCTGCCAACAAGAATGTGGCTATGCAAGATCTATCCAAAACAGCTTCGGGTGGCGAACTTTCGCGTTTGATGCTGTGCCTCAAATATATACTGTCGAAATCGGTGAAACTTCCAACCATCATTTTCGACGAAATAGATACAGGAATTTCGGGCGATGTTGCGGGCAAAACTGGCACTATGTTTCAACGCATTGCCGAGTTTATGCAGGTTATTTGCATTACACACCTTCCGCAGGTGGCTGCTAAGGGAAAACATCATTTTAAGGTATATAAGCATGAGCAAAACGGAGCCATCCGCAGCGATATCAAACAACTTTCGGTTTCCGAACGTGTCAACGAAATTGCAGCGATGCTCAGTGGCGAAACCGTTACTCAAGCGGCTCTGCAAAATGCGCAGGATTTATTAAAAGCCGCTGATAATTAATATTTTTCAAAACCTTTTTTTGATAATTATGGCATCAGAATTAAATATAAAAAACAAAAAAGCCTCGTTTCAATACGAGTTTCTCGAAAAATATGTGGCTGGCATACAGTTGCTTGGCACCGAAATCAAGTCGATACGCGATGGCAAGGCGGCTCTTACCGATTCGTATTGCTCTTTTACCGACCACGAACTTTATGTAAAAATGTACATAGGCGAATATTCGCACGGAGGCTATGTTAATCACGACCCTCGCCGCGAACGTAAGCTTCTTTTGCAGCGCAAGGAGCTCAACAAACTTGAAAAGAAGGTTCAAAACACAGGTCTAACCATAGTGCCTTTGCGAATGTTTTTAAACAAAGATGGCAAGGCAAAACTCGAAATTGCATTATGCCGAGGCAAGAAGATGGCCGACAAGCGTGAAGACCTTAAATCACGCGACAACGAACGAGAGCTTTCAAGAATTAAGAAAATCAAAGGATAAAAAAAAGCACGGTTTTGAGCCGTGCTTTTTTTGTGTATGTAGGTGTAAGTCTACTCTTCGCGAGCGCATTGGGGATTAAGAATTCTCCAACTTTGATCTTCGGGGTTTTCGATCAGTTTTTCGAGATAATGATATTTGATACCGAATTTGTTTTTGATAGCGGTAATCTGTTTTTGAATTTTCTCTTTTTCTTCGGGCGAAGGCATTTCTCCTTTTTCGGCGGTGATAATAAGGTTTTTAGAAGTGTTGTCGTATTGCACAAATTCAAAAATCTTGGTTTTGTAGCCGTTGAGATTGAGAATAAGCGAACGCAAACCATCGGTGATGATTTCGGCTTGGCGTTCAAGCATAATACCGTATTTGAGCACGGGTTCAAGCACGTTGTTTTCGGTAATCTTCATTTGGTTGCGAATCTGCTTGTGGCAGCAAGGCGAAACGATAATAAGCTTAGCCTCTGCCTTTATACCCATATAGATAGCATCGTCGGTGGCGGTGTCGCACGCATGAAGTGCGATAAGAATATCGGTTTTTTCTGCCTTAAAATCGCTTATATTGCTTTGCACAAATTTAAGTCCGCTGAATTGCGATTTTTGTGCAAGATTGTTTCCAAATTTTACAAGATTTTCTTGAGTTTCAACGACTTGCATCATTACGTTCATTTCGCGAACGTTGGTAAGGTAGTCGTAAGTGGCAAAAGTTAAATAGCCCTTACCGCTACCGTTGTCGATGATATTCAAAGGTTTGCAATCTTTGTAGCAATCGTAAAACGAGTCGATAATCTCCACAAATTTTTCTACCTGCTTGTATTTTGCGCTCATGCTCGGAATAAGTTCGCCTTTGTTGTCGGTGATGCCGAGCGATTTGAGATAGACACTGTTTTTGGTGTCGATACGGCGCTGCTTAGCCACATCGTGTTGACCATCAGCAGCTTCGGTAAACGACGGTTTCTTGGCATAGAGTTTTGGTACACGCTTGTTGTTGTATTTCAACTCGATGTCCTCTTTGGTGGTGAACAAATTGATGTCGAGAAAATTGCTTCCGATAATAGCATGCAACTGATTTACAGCTTCTTCTACCGAAAAGTTTTTGGTTACATCGTTTCGGTTGTACTTGTAAACAAATTGCAGGTGGGGTTGTCCGTCGAGTTCCACGTATCTAACCACAATTTTGTTCATTTCTTGGTTTTCAAGAACTCTCTTGGCTAAGATGAGTTTGACAAATGTCTTTTTGTATACGGACGAACTTACTTTGTCGGTAAATTCTTTTACTACGTTGTCCATGGTTTGTCTTGTGTTGTCTTTTTTAAATTAGGGTTTATAATTATGTCATTAATATATTACGCAAAAATCACGCCGTAGTTTCGTTTTTTTGAGCTTTTTTATTTGTCTTTCCAAACAAATTCTGCGCGAAACATCGGCTTTTGGTAGGCATTGAGCATTTCTATTTGCGAAGTATCTCCTTCTTGATTGATAATCAGGGTTACTTGCTGATTGTAAAGCACCTCGCTGATATAGTTTACATCTGCCGAAACGATTGTTTTGCTTTGATGTGTTTCGAGGTCAACCATATCCATAGCAAGTTCGATGTATCGCATACTATAAAGGTGTCGGTTGATATCGATGTCGGCATATCGGATGGTGTAATTGCTTGATGCGATGGTTTTTTCGATAGCAAAACGCAAGTGCTTGTATTTTTCGGCTCCTTCTCCCGGAGTTACAAGGTCTTTGATATGGGGCAAAACATCGGCAAGAAACACTGGTCTACGGGTTTTAACGTTGATAATCAGCCACTCGGTAGATATTTCTGCCACTTTTTTGCCTTCGTGTTCTACCAAAAAATCACGTTTGCAGGCAAGGCGCGATATTTCGTTGATTTTGGTTGTTACCTTGATTAGGCTGTGTATCGGAGGCATTTCGTTGATGGCAAAATGGATACCCGTTACCACCCAAGTAAGATCCATGCTGTTGAGAATCTCCATGCTTGTGTGGATTTCGATGGCATGCAATCCGGCGGTGTCTAACACAAAGCTACCAAGCGAAGCAAGGCTCAACCGTCCGTTTAAATCTGTATCTCTGTGAGTTACACGATATTCTTTTGTAAATATCTTTTCCATTTGGTTTAAAATTGTGGTTACAAATATAACCATTTTTTTTGATATTGATATTATTATTAATATTTTTGCATTTTGAATAAGTTTGGGTTGATTTTTGATAGAATACTTTTTCGGTTACACATTATATAATAGAATTTTTATAATTACGACTAAATGTCAACGGCGATAAGGATAGTGATAATAGTTTGGAGTCTGTTTTGGACAGGCAGTGTTTTTGCCAAAATAGATCCTCAAATTCATAAACTTGAACAACAAATGGCAACTGTTAAGAGCAATTCAGCGAAGGTGGATCTCTATATCAGTATGGCAAAGCGTTATCTCACGTTGGGCAATACATCTAAGTGCGATGAAGTTTGCAAAAAGGCCTTGAAAATTGCCGAAAAAAGCAAACTCGATAGACATAAAGCCGATATTCTTGCATTGCAGGGTGATAGTTATTTCAAGCAAAATAAATTTACCAAATCAGCTACCACGTTTTTAACCGAATACAATTTGCGTCACAAAAACAAAGGTAAATTTAAGTACGAGAACAACAGTAATTTAGCCGACGAAAAACTCCTTGAAGTAACTTATAATTTAGGAATTGCTTGCGGTAAAATATCAGCACCAATTGGAGGTTACAAAAAAGCTAAAAAATATCTCGAAGAGGCTCAGGCGCTTGCCAAAAAGCAAAGGAAGTATAAACTTGTAGATGAAATAGCTGTTCAACTTTATAAACTTGCTTACAATAATGGTAAGTTTAAAGACGCCGCCGAATATATTCAACAAAACCTCAAAAAAGAAAACGCCATTTTGCTCCACGATATAACCGATCTCCGCGACAGTATTATCGAGCGCGATTGTACCATTGTGCGTCAAGATTCGGTAATTGCCGAGGTAACGCAAAAAAACGTTGAACTCGACACCATGAACCAGCAAAAGGGACGTCAGATTGTAGACCTTACCAAAGAACAAATTTATGCTCAGTTTACTGCCGCTCAGCGTAGCAACGAAATGCTAAAACAAGAAAAAGAACAGCAAAAATGGATGCTTATTTTTGCTTTTATTATTTTGTTGACTATTATCGGTTTGATAGTGATGTATATCCGTTATCGTGAAAAAAAGAAACTTAACCGTCTGCTTGAAGGGCGCAACAAGATTATTGTAGACCAGAACCAGCAGATATCATCCAACCTTAAAACCATCAACGAAAAAAACCGCGACATTACCGATAGCCTAAATTACGCCGGCAAAATTCAGAAATCGCTGTTGAAAAACTTTACCAACTATTCTGACCTGCTTTCGGGCTATTTTATCCTTTACCGCCCCAAAGATATTGTAAGTGGCGATTTTTATTGGGGACATAGGGTTGACGACAAATTTGTGTTTACCGTAGGCGACTGTACGGGGCACAGTGTTCCAGGTGCGTTTATGAGTATGCTTGGTATTTCGCTGTTGAATCAGATTGTAGGTCAGCAACATGTATTAAAAGCTTCGGCAATTCTTGAACGTATGCGCAAATCGGTAAAACTTAATCTTGGTCAGAGCGGCGACAACGAAGAAGAAGCCAAAGACGGTATGGATATGGCTATGTGTGTGTGGGATATGAAAAACAACACCGTTAATTTTTCGGGTGCGTACAACCCGATGTTTATGGTTAGAAAAGGCGAACTCAGCGTTTATAATGCCGAAAAATGCCCCGTGGGTATCCACACAAAAGAAGTGGCTTTTACCGACCAGTTTATAGATGTTGCCAAAGGCGACCGTATATATTTGTTTTCTGATGGATATTCCGACCAGTTTGGCGGTCCTCGGTTCGAAAAATTCAAGGTTGCCCGCTTTAAAAAGCTTCTTGCCGAAACAAGTTGGCTTCCTATACAGATGCAATACGATAAATTAGAGACCGCTTTTTTGGATTGGAAACAAGATAATGTGCAAATTGATGATGTTTGTGTGCTCGGTTTAGAAATTTAGCAAAAAAATTTTTGATTGGGTATTGACTTTTTAATATACATCCATTATATTTGCATTGTAAAAATTTGTGTGTTTCGTAGGAAAGCCTTATTTTTGCAGAAATAATTAACGACAAAAGGACATAGTTGCTATTAGCGATAAAAAAATATACTTAAATATGGAAAACATTCATATATCAGGGTCGCACGACGGCTATTTCGTTCCCACTGTGGATTTTAACTATCAGAATGGCGTGTGCGAAATTTCCGGTGAATCGTTTCTTGAAGAGACGAACGTTTTTTATGCACCGCTTATCAATTGGATTAGGGAATACACTCAGACTGGTCTTCCTCTGACATTCAATTGCAAGTTGACGTATTTTAACACAAGTTCTACCAAGAGCCTTTTAGACATATTTAAGATTATCAAAAAATATGACTCTGAAGGTGGCAAGGTAACTGTCAATTGGTATTACGACAACGAAGACCTCGACCTTGAAGAGGCTATTCAAGACTATATCTCCGATACCGGATTGAAAATTAATATGAAAACTTTTTAAGTAAGGTGCGCTGTTAGTGGCTTACAAACTTGTTGATACAGTCTAAGTAAGCCTCTACAGTTGCTACTACTACGTCGGTGTTGGCACTGAAACCGTAGTATAGCCGTCCTTCGTTTTCCACTTGTATATGCACTTTGCAGATGTCATCGCTGCCTTTGTTGATGCTTTGTATGGTAAGTTCTTTCATCTGCATCTGACGGTTTGATAGTATTTTCTTTATTGCGTTGATAGCAGCATCTACAGGGCCGTTGCCTGTGGCACAAGCTTCAAATTTTTCTCCTGCTATATTTAGTCCTATACTTGCCACGGGTTTTATCCCGAACCCCGATGTAAACTGCAAAAACTCTAATTTAATATGGTGATTGTGCTTGCGGTCGATGCCGGCAAGTATCATTAGGTCGTCGTTGTTGATCTCTTTCTTTTTGTCGGCGAGTTGCAAAAATTTTTGATAAATGTTGTCTAATTGCTCGTTTTCGTACTTGATACCGAGCGACGAAAAACGATGCTTTAAAGCTGCCCTTCCGCTTCGGGCTGTAAGCACAATTGAGTTGTCGTCGATGCCTACGTCATTGGGGTCGATAATTTCGTAGGTGCTCTTGTTTTTGAGCATTCCGTCTTGATGTATGCCCGACGAATGTGCAAACGCATTACGCCCTACGATAGCCTTATTGGGTTGCACAGGCATATTCATCAAGCTTGAAACCATTCGGCTTGTAGGGTAAATTTTCTGCGTGTTGATATTGGTTTGCAGGTGGAGGTAGGGATGACATTTGAGTA
>JAEEGL015209008.1_pt1 | contig 14670 bp, 14 predicted proteins | sample 9134231 | NCBI WGS metagenome assembly JAEEGL01 (sample SAMN16246548, study PRJNA631951) | gut metagenome | biome: gut microbiome; feature: rumen; material: fiber-attached | host: Bos | place: Iran: Karaj | collected 2018-10 | reverse complement strand
CGCCACGTCTTCCAGACGCTGGAAGTCCACCGCCGTCTCCACGGAAGCCAGGTGCAAAAGGCCGGTGGAGTCATGACGCAGCGACGCCACCCGGCCGATCACGATGCCCTTGGGATAGATGCCGCCGAGACCGGAAGTGACGAGAATATCCCCGGCCGCGATGTCCTCGTTGCGGGGGATATTGGAAAGCCGCGGCTGATTCGGATTGTCCGGGCTGCCCTCGACGATGCCGGCCACCCGTGAGCGCTGCACCAGCGCCCCCACCGAGGCCCGCGGATCGAGGATCATGCGGACTTTCGACGAGATCGGCCCCGCTTCGTGGACGACGCCCACCAGTCCCCGGGACGTCACGACCGCCATGTTCTTCTGGACGCCGTGCTGCGTGCCCCGGTCGATGACGATCATCCGCGTCCAGGTCGCCGCTTCCCGGCCGATAACCCGGGCGATGACGAGATCGAACCAGGTCGCCTGATCCTTGTAGCCCAGGAGCTCGCGCAGGCGGATATTCTCCGCCGCGTACTCCGCCGCCTTCACGTTCTGGACGCGAAGCTGCTCGACTTCGCTGCGGAGCAGCTTGTTCTGCTGGTGGACGGTCATGACGTCCGTGAAGTTGGCCACCAGGCCGTTCACCTGGTCGCCGGCCCAGGAAGCCGCCCGCTGGAACGGCGCCAGCGCCGTCATGACCGTCTGGCTGGCGAAGGGCGTGAGGAATCGGCCCTGCGCCGCGAAAAAGATGATGCAGAACACGCTGACAACTACGAAAACCAGGATCCAGACGATGCGGCCGGACTCCTGCTCCCGTTTGATTTTGCCCATTTATTTCAACTTCTTTGTCGTCATCACTACGCGATGCAAAAGCTCGATGTTTTCCAGGGAACGGCCGGTACCCTCGCCTACGCAGGAAAGCGCGTCCTCGGACACCAGCACCGGCATGCCCGTCTCCTTGCTCAGGAGCTTGTCGAGGTTCGTCAGCAGCGCCCCGCCGCCGGTCATCATGATGCCGTGGTCCATCACGTCCGCCGCCAGCTCGGGCGGCGTCTTTTCCAGCGTGCCCTTGACGGCATCGATGATCTTGTAGATCGGCTCGTCCAGCGCTTCGCGGACCTCGCTGGCCTTGATGTTCAACGTCTTCGGCAGGCCGCTGACGAGGTCGCGGCCGCGGATGTCCATGGTCCGGTCCGCCTCCGGCAGGACGATGGCCGAGCCGATGGAGATCTTGACCTCCTCCGCCGTCCGCTCGCCAATCATCAGGTTATACATGCGCTTGATGTACTGGACGATGGCGGAGTCCATCTCGTCGCCGCCGATGCGGATGGAGCGGCTGGTGACGATGCCGCCGAGGGAAATCACCGCGATCTCGGTGGTGCCGCCGCCGATGTCAACGACCATGCTGCCGGTGGCGTCCTCGACCGGCAGACCCGCCCCGATGGCCGCCGCCATCGGTTCCTCGATCAGGTACGCCTCCCGGGCGCCCGCCTGCTGGGCCGCGTCGATGACCGCCCGCTTCTCCACCTCGGTGACGCCGGAGGGCACGCCCACCACGACCCGGGGCCGCACGAAGGACTTCGTGTTCATCGCTTTGCGGATGAAATACTTCAGCATGGCCTGGGTTACGTCGAAATCGGCGATGACGCCGTCTTTCATCGGGCGGATGGCCACGATGTTGCCCGGCGTGCGGCCGATCATCCGCTTCGCTTCCTCGCCCACCGCCAGGACCTCGCCGTTGTCGCTCTTGATCGCCACCACCGAGGGCTCCCGCAGGACGATGCCCCGGCCCTTCACGTGGACCAGCGTATTCGCCGTCCCCAGATCTATGCCCATATCGCGGGAAAAACCGCCAAATAAATTCCACATTGTATCGGTAAACTCCTTCCTCAGACTCGCGATTATCAATTCATATCATTCTACCACACCTTACGCCGATAGGGAACTGTCTATCGCCTTATTTTTCTCATTTTTTAACAGGAACAGATGCTCGCTATGGGACGGCGCGCCGCCTGTCAGGAACCAATCGCCCATTTCCCGCCGGAGTGCGATGTGCTATAATCTGATATGGTATGATACTTGTTCGGAAGCCCCTTCCGCGGGGCGTGTCCGGGCGCTTCGTGAGGGAAGATTCAGCGGGAGGGGGCGATGGCATGGCGCGGGAACAGAACGGGACGGAGCGGCCGCGGTGGATCGCCCACTTCGATATGGATTGCTTCTTCGCCGCGGTGGAGCAGCGCGACAACGAGGCCTACCGCGGGCGGCCGGTCATCGTCGGCGGCCTCTCGGCCCGCGGTGTCGTTTCCACCGCCTCCTATGAAGCCCGCCGCTTCGGCGTCCACTCGGCGATGCCCATGGAGACCGCCCGGCGGCGCTGCCCGAACGGCATCTTCCTGCCGCCGGATTTCGCCCGCTACAGCGCGGCTTCGCGGCAGATCTTCGCGCTCATGGAGCGGTTCTCGCCGCGGATCGAGCCCCTTTCCATCGACGAGGGCTTTCTCGACCTGACCGGCATGGAGGGCCTGATGGAAAGCCTGCCGGCCTACGGGCGGCGCATCAAGGACGCCGTCCATGACGCCACCGGCCTCGTCGCCTCCGTCGGCATCGCGCCGAACAAATTCCTGGCGAAGCTCGCCTCCGATCTGGAAAAACCCGACGGGCTGACGATCCTGCGCCCCGGGGATATTCCCCGCGTCGTCTGGCCGCTGCCGGTCTCCCGGCTCTGGGGCGTGGGGCAGAAGACCGGCGACCGGCTCCGGGCGCTGCGCTTTTGCACCATCGGCGACGTCGCGGCCGCCGACCCGGCGGCGCTGGCCGCCCGCCTCGGCAAACGGCTGGCCTCGCACCTTTACGAGCTCGCCAACGGCCGCGATGACCGGCCCGTGGAACCGGTGGCCGAGGCGAAATCCATCGGCCGGGAAATCACCTTCGAGCGGGACGTCAAAAGCCGGGAAGAAGCGGAGGCGCAGCTCCTGTACCTGGCCGGGCAGGTCGGCTGGCGCCTGCGCCGGGCCGGGAAGCGGGCCCGGACCATCCAGCTCAAGATCCGGCTCCAGGACTTTTCCACCTACACCCGCCGGAAGACGTTGCCCGAGGACACCTGCTACGACGAGGAAATCTACGAGACGGCCCGGGAACTCTTCCGCGCCTTTCCCCTGCCGCCTGGCGCCGGTATCCGGCTCCTGGGCATCAGCGGCAGCGGCTTCGACGGACCGGGCACGCTCTCGCTTTTCCGCGACGTGCCGAAAAAAGATCGCCTTTACGCGGCCATCGACGGCCTGAAAAAGCGCTTCGGTGAGGACGTTGTGCGCCGCGGCGGCGCCGGGCCGGCATCGCCGCCCTGAGCCGTCCGGCCAAAGCGAACAGGCTCCCCGGGAAATCCCCCGGGGAGCCTGTCTGACGTTGGTTCAATCTGCCGGTCCCCACGTCGCGCCGACGGCGGAAGGACCGCCTTCCGCTTCGTCCCGGGGCTTGCCGCGGGCGATGAGGTAGAGGGGACGGCCCTTCGTCTCCTCGAAGATGCGGCCGATGTATTCCCCCATGATGCCGAGGATGAAGAGCTGGACGCCGCCGAAGAACAGGATGCAGGCGGTGATCGTCGCCCAGCCGGGTACGGCGTCGTTCTCCACGAACTTGACGTAGAGCACGTGCAGGAGCAGCAGGAAACTGATGGCGGCGCTGAGGACGCCGGCGTAAAGCCCGGCCCGCAGCGGCAGGGTGGAAAAGGCCAGGATGCCGTCGACGGCGAAGTTCATCATCTTGCGGGGCGAGAACTTGGAAACGCCGGCAAAGCGCGGCGGCGCGACGAACTCAATCTTCTTCTGGCGGAAGCCCATCGCCCCCACCATGCCGCGGATGAAACGGGCGTGCTCGCGGTAACGGCGGAAGGCCCGCACCACCACCCGGTCCATGAGCCGGAAATCCGACCCGCCGGGCTGGACGGGCACGCTGGAAATCATGTTCAGCAGCTTGTAGTAGAGCGCCGAGGTCGTCCGCTTGAGGATGGAAACGCCCTCCGTCGTCACCCGGATGGTCTGCACCACCTCGTAGCCCTGTTCCCACTGGGCCAGGAGCTCCGGGATGAGTTCCGGCGGGTGCTGCATATCCCCGTCCATGGTGATCACGGCGTCCCCTTCGGCGTAATCGAGGCCGCAGGTCAGCGCCAGCTGATGGCCGAAATTCCGCGCCAGGAAGATCGGCTGCACCCGCTCGTCCGCCGCCGCGAGCTCGTCGAGGATCGCGCGGCTCGCGTCCCGGGAACCGTCGTCCACGAACACGAGCTCAAAATCGTAAGCGAGCGGCGCCATGGCCTGGCAAACCGCCCCGTAGAAATGACGAATATTCGCTTCTTCATTAAAGACCGGCACCACGATCGAAACCAGCTTCATCCCTCATCCACTTCATTTCCGTATTTTCACCGTGCGGCGCGGCGTCTCGTTTTTCCGGCGGGAAATTGACAATCGCGCCGCGGTCGGCGATAATACATCTGTCAATCCAATCCTCCGGAAGAAAGGTCGCGATCCGCTTGCGTCTCGCCGATAACCTCCGGCGCCATTTCCTCACGAAGGAGTTCCTGCTCTTTCTCGTCGTCGGCTGCGTCAATACCTTCAACGGGACGTTCCTGTCCTGGCTTTACGCCTTCGTCATCCCGAACCACAACGTCGCCTTCAACTGCGGCTACCTCACCAGCAACGTCATCGCCTACTGGCTGAACAGCACCTTCGTCTTCCCCGAGCCGCTGTCCTGGTCCCGGCTGGTGAAGTTCAGCATCTCCTATATCCCCAACTACGTCATCCAGAACGTCATCGTGCTGCTGGTCTACAACTGGCTGGGGTTCCCGCCGGTGGTCAGCTACCTGGCCGCCGCCGTCCTCGGCGTGCCGGTGACCTTCCTGTTCGTGAAGATCTTCGCCTTCGGCCGGAAATAGGCGGGCGAAAACAAACAAGGGCCGGCCCTGACAAAAGGGCTGCCCTTGGCCGCGGCCGGCGGCGGGGGAGACGTTCAGCGGAGTTTGGCCGCCACCGCCTCCGTTATGATCTGGGGATAGCGGTGGTGCAGGTCGCACACGAACCGCTCCCAGTATTTCCTGACGTGGTGGAGAGCCAGAAAATCGACGTAGAAAATCAGCGGGATCGTCACCGGGCTGCCGATGTTGTCCACGATGCGGACGCGGTACTCCTCAGGGGACACCCACTGGAGCAGGAAGTTCGACGATTCCATGTTGCTGGTGATGATCTTCTCCTCCATCAGAAGTTCCCGGAAGGACAGGAGGCCCGCCAGCACCAGTTCCGGCTTCAGGCGCTCCCCCCCCTCGTCCAGATACTCCCGCAGGGAGCGGCTGTCCTGGCCGTCGAAATCCCGCACCCGCTCGAAGATATAGCCGGTACGTCCGTCCGCCAGCGGCTGACTGCCGTAAAACCGGGTCAATAACTGGGAAGATAGTCCTCTTTTTTCCCGGCTGCGCCGGTAGCGCATCTCCTTGCGCCAGTCGGAATCTTCCTCTCCGTGGAGCAGGATCTTCACGCAAAGCGAGTCGTCCCCGGGGTGAACATATACTCTTTTATGCCCGCCCTCGCCGATGACTCTGGCGTCCGTCAGCACAAGCGGGGACTGCTGAAACTCCATACGATTCTGCATCTCCAGAAAAACAGATTGCTCTTTATTATATCAGATTTTTCCGTCCCTGCAACTCCCCTTCGGAGAAAAACATTTCATTTCCGGAGAAGAAGAACGGTGACCTTGGGGAATTACCGAAAAGTACTATATACGATACCCCCTGTTTCTTATATAATGATTCAGAAGGAAACCATGATTGACAGGCCCGCTTTTTTGTGGGTTATCCGGGCGCCGCCCGGACGTTTGATTGGCGTTTCTGTGAGATTCATTGGCAGGAGGGACGTGTTTCATGAACATTCACCAGTTGACCTACTTCCTTGACCTGGCGGAAACGCTGAGTTTCACTCAGACCGCCCGGAATTTCTTTGTTTCCCAGACCGCGATCACCCAGCAAATCAAATCCCTGGAGGATAAGCTCGGCGTCCAGCTCTTCGAGCGGACCAAACGGCGCGTCCAGTTGACGCCGGCCGGCCAGATTTTCGTCGGCGAGGCCCGGAGCATCATCGCCAAGATCGAGAGCTCCGTCGCCCGCACCCGGGCGGTCTCTTCCGGCTTTAACGGCACCCTGTCCCTGGGCTATATCAACGGCTTTTGCCACACCCGGTTCCCGGCGTTCCTGCGGTCCTTTTACGCCCAGTACCCGAACGTCAACCTGACGCTGCAGGGCACTACCATTGCCGGCCTCTACGAGGGGCTCCAGTCCGGCACCTACGACGCCATTTTCACGCTGGCCTTCGATATCGACAAGCAGTACTTGCCGCGCAATACCTACCAGGAACTGGGGACCGCGTCCCTGCTCGTCGTCATGCCCGCCAGCCATCCGATGGCGGGGGCTTCGTCCCTGTCGCTGGCGAAGATCAAGGACGAAGCGTTCATCTCCTATGACAACTCCGCCAACGGGCGGGGCAGCATGACCGGCAGCCCGGTCCGTCCGGCGGCCTTCAACCAGAGCCTGCGGCCGGCCTGCCTGACGAGTGACGTCGAGACGATTTACCTGCTGGTGGCGATGGGCATGGGCATCTCGATCCTGCCCGACTGCTTCCGCGCCGCGGCGCCGCAGTCGGCGGAACTGGCCTTCGTCCCCCTGACCGGGGCCCAGAACCGCATGTCCGTCCTCGTCGCCTGGAAACAGGAGAACGAGAACCCGACGCGGCAGAAGCTGACCGCCGCGCTGACGGCGTTCCGGGATAAGAAATAGCGCCCTTTCCCCCGCAGACCGTGACCCAAAAAACGGAGCCGGGCATTACGCCTGGCTCCGCTTTCTTTTGGGGAGAGAAACGCCGGCTGTCTTTGGCTACGCGTTCACGTAAAGCGTCTTGACCATGATGTTGACCTCGTGGACGACCATGCCGGTCATGTACTCGATGGCGTCCTTGATCATCCGTTGTGTCTGATGGATCAGCGTGGGGATGTGCTTGCCGTAGTGGAGCACCACTTCGCAGGTGACCTCGATGCCGCGGTCCTCACCCTCGTCAGTCAGGTGATGGACGCGGATATGCCCCACCTTGCTCACGAAGTCCTTCTCGCCGATCAGGCGCTGGACGATGGCCTGCACCGCCGAATCGTCGATGACCAGCTTGCCGTAGTAGCTGAACACCGGCCGCACGATGGATTTCTCGCCCAGGCGGCGGCGATGCTTGGCGGACTTGCGGAAGAACGAATGGATCGGGTCGATGAGGTAGCCGGAGAAATGCGGCTTGAGCTCGATCGTCGGCACCGGGATGATGTGCTTGCCCTGCTTCAGCCGGTAGAACGCGGCTTTGGCCATCTCCGCCCGGGAGGCGATGTCCTCGATGCGGATGATGTGGCGAACCGGCGGCAGGTCGAGAATGCGGGCAATCCGGTGGACCATGTTCTCGCTGGTGCCGAGAATCAGCATCCGCTGCGGCGCGACCTCCCGGATGGCCGTCCGGACTTCCTCCGCGTGGCCCGGCAGGACGAAGATCGCCCGGCGGACCGCCATGATGCGGCTTTTTTCATGCTTGGCTGACAGGCCGGCGATGATCTTGCCGTCCTTGATCAGGATGCCGTCGTCAATGATGGCATCCGCGTTGTGCTGGTGCGCTACCAGGAGCGCCCGGTGACTTTTTCCGGTCCCGCTGGGGCCGACCAATGCTATGACATCCATTGCGTTCAATCACCCACTTGCCCAAAAATGATGAAACCGTCATTTGCCCGGCGCTTTTATTCCAGCGCTTCCGGCGGATGGAAGAAAGGCGCGGCCAGCTCGTCGTCGATGGTGAATTCACCGAGCTGCGTCGGAACGCGGTTCGGCGAGGCATGGAAATCGGACCCGCCGGTGAGGCGCAGGCCGTGTTTTTTGGCCAAGGCGATGTACCGTTCGGTATCCGCCGCGTCATGCAGCGGATAGTAAACCTCCAGGCCGCCGAAATCGAGCTCCAGCAGCTTCTCCACCAGAGCGTCGTCCCTGACCTTCTTCGGATGGGCCAGCACCGGTACTCCGCCGGCCCGGCGGATCAGCGCCACCGCCTCATCCGGCGGCAGCCGGTAGTGCGGCACGTAGACCGGCTGGTCGTGCTCCAGCAACCGGTCAAAGGCCTCCCGCACCGTCGGAACCAGCCCCTTCTTCACCAGAGCCCGGGCCACGTGGGCCCGGCCGATGGAGCTGCTGGAACCCGCCAGCTGCAGGACGTCCGATTCCGTCAGATTGAAACCCAGCGCGCGGAGCTTCTCGATCATCAGGGAAAAGCGCGACCAGCGCGCCTCCGCGATCTCGCTGACCTTGTCGATGAGTTCCTGGTTGTACATATCGAAATCGTAGCCCAGAATGTGGACGTCATGGTCGTCCACCTCCGAGCTGAACTCTATGCCGGGAATGATATGGAGCGTCTTCGACGGGTATAGCCCCTGCTCGTACAAGTGCCGGATGCCGTCCACGGTGTCGTGGTCGGTGATGGCGAGATAGGAGAGCTTCGCTTCTTTTGCCGCCGCCACCAGGTCCTCCGGCGACAGACGTCCGTCGGAAAACGCCGTATGGGTATGCATATCGCTTGGCATGGTATTCCTTCTTCATCAAGATAAATCACGTACAGAGTTATTGTATCACAAACCGGGGAAAAATACTATCCCTATATGTTGTTGCGCGCCCCCGGTCCCCTCCACAACAGATGGGGCGGCGGCGGGACGCCTCCGCGTAAAAAACTGCGGCAGGTTTTTCCGTTTTATGGTATAATATGAACACTTAGCGAGCCCAAGCGAAGCGCCGGGGGAGCTTAGTGTGAATATATACCCGGCCGCTTGGTGAGCGCAAGCGGAACGCGCCGCGGGAACTTAGCAGACGTGGTGCAATAGGAACACTTAGCGCGGGCAGGGCGCCCGCAGGGGAACGGCGTGCCCCTGCTCCGGACCGCGCCGGATAAGGAAGGGATCTCTTTGGATAAGGAACAGATCTTGTCCCGGCTCCGGGACCTCTACAACACGAACCCCTTCGTTCATCTTCTGGGCATCGTCATCGACGACGCCGGCCCCGGCTGGGCGAAGAGCCATCTCACGGTGACGCCCCCGCTGCTCAACATGGATGGCTTCCTTCACGGCGGCGCGCTGGGGACGCTGATCGACAACCTCTGCGGCGTCGCCGGGCGCACGCTGGGGCGGCTGGTGCTGACGCAGAACATTTCCGCCAGCTACATCCGCAATATCCCGGTGGGCGCGGCCGCCCATGCCGAATGCCGGGTGCTCCACCACGGCCGCCATACCATGGTGATGTCGGTGGCGGCTTACAGCGACGAAGGGAAGCTCCTCTGCGAGGGCGTCGCCACCATGTTTGTCGCCAGCATCGACGAACGCTTCACCAATCTCTGGGAGGAGGCGGACGTTCATGGACAGTGAGAAGTGCCTGGCCATCATTCAGGAAATCTTCAGCAGCAATATGTTCGTCAGGCATTGCGGCATCATCATTGACGAGGTGGGCTGCGGCTGGGCGAAGGTCCACATGCCGATTTCCGGCGAGGTCCATACGAACCTCACCGGTTTCGTCCACGGCGGGGCCCTCTCGACGCTGGCCAACACGGCCGTGGGCGTGGCCTGCTGCACCGTGGGCGCCAAAACGGTGACGCTGAACATCACCACCGACTTCATCTCGAACCTCCGGGCCGGCGATACCGCCTGGGCCGAGGCGGAGGTCCGCCACCGGGGGCGCCGGACCATCGTGCTGGCCTGCGAGATCTTCAACGACGAGCGCCGCCTGCTGTGCAAGACGATCGCCTCCATGTACGTCAAGGGCGACGACGAGCGCATCCCAAAGACCTGGTAGCGGCCCGCGGAAAAGGAGGACGCCTGTATGCTGGAGGAACTGAAGGCCCGGGTCCTGGAGACGGCCCGGGCGGCCGAGGCGATGGGGCTTTGCCGCCATAAGTCGGGGAATTTCAGCGCCCGGGACGAAGCGACGGGGCTGGTTTGCCTGACGCCCAGCGGCCTCGACCGCCAGCGCATGACGGCGGCGGACGTCGTCGTCATCGACCGGGACGCCCGCGTCGTCGAGGCGAAGCCGGGGCTCCGGCCGTCCAGCGAGGCGCTGATGCACCTGGCGGCCTACGAATGCCGGCCCGAAATCCGGGCGGTGGTCCACACCCATTCGCGGTTCGCGCTGGTCTTCGCGGTCCTGCGGCAGCCGGTGCCCGCCGTCGTCGCCGAGATGGCCCACCTGAATCTGAAAAACGGGCAGATTCCCGTGGCCCCCTTCGGGCAGCAGGGCACGCCGGCCCTGGCGGCGTCGGTGAAAGCGCCGCTCCGGGAAAGCGACGCCATCCTGCTGGCCAGCCACGGCGCCCTGACCGTGGACGCGGTCTCGCCGGAGGGCGCGCTGCTCAAGGCCGCGTACCTCGAAGAGGCCGCCGGGATTTACTATCGCGCCCGGCTCCTGGCCGGTGACGGCGCAATCCCGCGTCTCGGCGCCGACGATCTGACGCTTCGCTATCCCGGGGCCGTCCGGCCCGTCTGATAGAAACCGTGTCCCGTATGCCATCCCATTGTCAAAGGAGCAGATTCCATGCTAGAGGTGAAAGACTTACTGAAGCTGCAGAACGGCAGTGATATCCGCGGCGTCGCCATGGCGGACGAGTCCGGTGAGCCCGTGACGCTGACGGCGGCGGCGGTCGCCCGCATCACCGCCGCCTTCATCCGCTGGCTGGCGAAAAAGACCGGGCGCCCCGTCCGGGACCTGACCATCGCCGTCGGCAACGACTCCCGTCTCACGGCGGACGCCCTGCGCCACGAAGCGGTTTCGGCGGCGCTGGCGTCGGGCGCGAAGGCCCTCGACTGCGGCCTCGCCTCTACCCCCGCTATGTTCATGGCCCTGCTCTTCGACGAGACGAGAGCCGACGGCTCCATCATGCTCACCGCCAGCCATCTGCCCGCCAACCGCAACGGCATGAAGTTCTTCACCCCCGAGGGCGGCCTCGGCAAGGAGGACATCCGGGCCATCCTGCTGGCGGCGGCCGAAGAGCGCCCCGCCGGGACGGACAAGACCGCCCGGGCCTGCGCCCTGATCACCCGCTACGCCCGTTTCCTGCGGGACAGGATCGTCGCCGGCATCGACGACGGCCCCAAGCCGCTGCGGAATATGCACGTCGTCGTGGACGCCGGCAACGGCGGCGGCGGCTTCTTCGCCACCGAGGTGCTGGCGCCGCTGGGGGCAGACGTCAGCGGCAGCCGGTTCCTGGAGCCCGACGGCCATTTCCCCAACCACGTGCCGAACCCCGAGGACAAGACCGCCATGGCCGCCATCCGGGAAGCGGTGGCCGAGAGCCAGGCCGACCTCGGCCTCATCTTCGACACCGACGTGGACCGCATGAGCGCCGTTCTCGCCGACGGCTCCGAGATCGGCCGCAACGCCCTCATCGCCACGATCGCCGCCATCCTCGCCCCGGACTATCCCGGCAGCACCATCGTCACCGACTCCGTCACTTCCGACGAGCTCACCGTCTTCCTGGAGCAGGGACTGGGGCTCCATCACCACCGCTTCCGGCGCGGCTACAAGAACGTCATCGACGAATGCCGCCGGCTGAACAGCGCCGGTACCGTTTCCCCCCTCGCCATCGAGACGTCCGGCCACGGCGCCCTGTCGGAAAACTACTTCCTCGACGACGGCGCCTACCTGGCCGTCAAGCTCATCATCGCCGCCGCCCGCCTGCGGCGGGAGGGCCGTTCCCTGGGCAGCCTGATCGAAACCCTCGGCCACCCGGCGGAAAGCCAGGAGTACCGTCTGGCCATCCGCGGCGCTGAGGACGCCAAAGCCTACGGCGAGGAAGTGCTGAAGCAATTCGCCGCCCGGGCGGAGGCCGCCGGCGTCGCCATCGCCTCGCCCTCCTACGAGGGCGTCCGCCTCGTCTTCCCCGACGGCTGGGCGCTGCTGCGGATGTCGCTCCACGATCCCAATATGCCCCTGAACGTCGAGGGGCGGAAAGCGGGATCGGTTTCCGCCATCGCCCGGAGGCTCCGGGAATTCCTCGACGGCGCGGAACACCTCGACCTCAGCCCGCTCCCGTGAAAAAACGCCGCCCCGGCCTTCCATCAGACCGGGGCGGTTTTTCGCGCCCTCTTGCCATTCCCGGCGAATTCCCCTATACTGATACAGGTGCCAGTGAAAAGCAGTTTCCAGAATATGATACGAAGGGACGAACTTCTCTATGGACGAAAAGACCAGCGACGCCGCGCGTGAAGACCGGCGGAAGCGCCGGCAGGCCAAAGCGCTGGCCGCCAGGCTGCGGCGGCAGGAGGCCCGGGCGGCGCTCCGGGAAAAGCTCCGGCAGCGGGAAATCCCCGTGGGGGCGCCGGACTGCCCGCCGGTGGACGTGACGCGCCTCGTGGCCTTCGACACCGAGCGGGCCGGCTTCGTGGAGGACGACTTCATCGAGATCGGGGCCGTGCGCGTCGATCTCGCGGCGGGCACGGTGGAGGAATTCCATGCCCTGATGGAGCCCCGCACCCGTCTCAACCGCCACGTGGCCGCCCTGACCGGCTTCACGGCTCAGGACCTCAAAGGCCAGGAGCGGCAGCAGGACGTGCTGCCCCGCTTCGTGCGCTTTGTCGGGGACGCCGTCGCCGTCGGCCACGCCATCGGCGACAACGACCTCATCCAGATCAACCTGGCCCTGGCCCGCTACCATCTGGCCCCGGCCGGCTCCTTCGCCCCCGCCTTCATCGACACCGAGCACGCCTCCCACCGGCTGTTCGACGGGCCCGAGTGCCCCATCCAGAAATTCGGTCTGGCCGCCATGCTGACCCATCTCGGCTTCCCGCTGGCGGAGCGCCACCGCGCGCTGGACGACGCCGCGGCCTCCTACGTCCTGCTCCGCTGCCTGCTGGACAAAGCCCGCCGTCCCGAGGCCGACCGCCTGCGGGGCGTGCTGGAAGAACGGCTGCGGGCGGAGTCCGCGCTTTCCCCCCTGGGCGCGTCCTTCCGCGGCCCCTGACGAATCGGGGGGCATCCCACAAAACGCCAAAAAAGGGACGCCGCGGGAAGAGGATTTCTTCCCGCGGCGTCCTTTTTTGTAACGGAGAAATATGCTGTCAGCCCCCGAAATGCCGGCCTGGGATTACTCCAGGGCTGCCGTTGCCATGAAAAAATGGCGTCAAACATTTTGACGCCATTTTTACTATGCGGCAACCCCGTGATGGCACTTTTCCTGAGAATTGCCTGCTCTCTCGTCTTGCCCCTGACGAAATCGTTTACGCGCCGCCGCGCCGCTTGTTTCTCCGCGGTTCAATAGTTCATCCTGTAATCAAAATCGAACGGGCCGTCATAAGCGGGCGCCGCCGGATTGGTCACGACGAAGGTATGCGGCTTCTGCTCCCCGGGGCGAACGGTAATATTCGCGTTGGCGATATCGGTCTCATCCGCCCATATTTGCTTCTTGCCGTTCACGACGGTAAAAGAAAGCGCCATATCCTTCAGGTGAACGTCCGTGACGCCTTCATTCAGGAAATAGCCGGAAATCTCCGTCTCTCCCCTGCGGAGGATGACCTGTTCCACGATATATTGCAGCCCGTTCTCGGAGCGCGACGCCGTTTTCTGGCGCGATGCTTCGACGCCGGTCTGGCTGTCCAGTTTTACCGACGCCTTCTGGTTGACGGATTTTCCGTCCGTGTTCTGCGCCACGCTCATGGAGGCCGAGGCGTTCAGCTGCGGCTTTCCGTTAGCCGTCACCGACACCGACGATTCGGAAGTGCTGCTGGCGCTGTAACTGCACCCGCCAAGAAGCGCCAGACTGAGCGCGAGGCAAAACAGCAGGCAATATCTCTTTGCAAAATTTCTCTTCATGTTGTTCCCCTCCTTTATGCTTCTCTACCGATAAATACAAGTCAGACCTCCCCAAATTGACGTGTACAGAAAATTATTATCATATTACGGTGGCCATTCCCTTTCGCTGACACAAAATCCCTTGCCGTCCCCCCGGGAAGGCAGGATTTCGTGGTTTACAATGGCCGTTGTCATATAATGACGATGGATTCTACCCCCGATGCCCGGGTCCCTGCCCGAAAGGAAAAGCGCAGAGCCGGAGCCCTGCGCTGATATGATATACGATATAGTGCGAAATTACGGCCCTTGCAGCATCGGATCGGGCGGGTTCCCGTAGCGGGCGTCCCACGCGCGGCTGAAAATGCGGTGATTGAAAACGCGGCTGGCGATGATGGCCTTGCTTTCCTCCGAGACCGACGTCTCGGCGTCAAATCGGGCCGCCACCTCCTCGAAGCGGTACTCGTTCCTGCCCGGCGTCACGTAGCCCCGATTCCTGTCGCCGTCGAAAAACAATTCAAACGGCATCTCCGGCGTCCACGCCTTCCACGGCGGTTCCTTTTCGTCGAAGTTCGGGTCGCCGGTATTCATGAATTGACCGATATAGCTGAAAAGCTGCGAGCCCAGATACTCGGCCCCCGCGTACTCGAAGAAATCGTTGCCCCGCTTCCAGGGGCTCTTGTATTGGTCGGTCAGGAACGGCAGGTACACGCCGTGCAGTGCGCCGTAACGGCGGGCAAAATCCCCGCCGAAATCCTTGAGCTCTTGGCCGGGATGGGCCTTCCCCGTGTAGATGGGCGCGGCCACAGGGG
>JAEEGL013864353.1_pt1 | contig 14670 bp, 14 predicted proteins | sample 9134231 | NCBI WGS metagenome assembly JAEEGL01 (sample SAMN16246548, study PRJNA631951) | gut metagenome | biome: gut microbiome; feature: rumen; material: fiber-attached | host: Bos | place: Iran: Karaj | collected 2018-10 | reverse complement strand
CCACAAACTCCTTGGCGTTAGTATTGTCATCGACCAAATATGACGAAGCAGATTATATTCGGGATTATGACCAATTTAAAAATCTTGTATTATGAAGAAAAGTTCCGTAGATGAGTGCCAGTTGATTGATTTGGGCAAAAAGCACGAGATAAAAGGTAAGATACCTGTTGTCGAAAATGGAGTGGATGTTCCATTTGATACGAAACGGGTGTATTATTTATATGATGTTCCCGGGGGAGAAAGCAGAGGTGGACATGCGCATAAAAAATTATATCAGTTGTTGGTTGCGGCAAGTGGTAGTTTTTCTGTTACATTAGACGACGGAACGGAAAAACGCACTATTGTTCTCAATCGTCCATATCAAGGATTGCTTATTGTTCCTGGAATTTGGCGAACTTTGGATGATTTTTCATCAGGGAGTGTGTGTTTAGTTTTGGCTTCGGAAAAATATGATGAAGCTGATTATATTAGACAGTATGATATATTTCTTAGAATAAAACAAGCGTCAGAAGAAAGATGAATAATATGGGCATTTTTACAGTAGAACGGTATTCTGATGAAAAAAAAGATTTGTGGGATTCTTTTATAAGGGTATCCAAGAATGCCACATTTTTATTTTATCGGAATTATATGGATTACCATTCTGATCGTTTTGAGGATTATTCATTAATGTTATATAAAAAGGGTAAGTTATGTGCTCTATTCCCTGCCAATATTGTTGAAACTACAATATATTCGCATCAGGGATTGACGTATGGTGGAGTGTTGCTGACAAAAAAAACGACTGTCGAAGATGTTTTAGAACTTTTTTCGTTGCTAAACTCATATTATAGAGAAAATGGAGTTCAAAAGATAGTATATAAAACAATACCTTATATATATTCAAGTGTCCCGTCTCAAGAAGATTTATATGCGTTGTTTCAGGTTTGTCAGGCACGTCTGATTGGACGTAATATTTCCTCTACTATCTATCAGAACAATCAGATACCGTTTGAGGAATCTAGAAAATCAGGACTGCGAAAGGCTATACATCAGAATGTTCATGTTTGTGAATCTATTGATTTTTCTGCATTTTGGGAGATACTTAATACAAATTTACAGAGAAAATATGGCGTAAATGCTGTTCATACACTTGCTGAAATTGTCTTGCTACATAGTCGTTTCCCAGAAAATATTAAATTATACTTAGTGTATTCGGAAAAATCGGAGTCTCCAGTTGGTGGTACTGTTTTGTATCTCACATCTCAAGTGTGTCATACCCAATACATTTCTGCGACAGAATATGGTAAATCTATTGGTGCATTAGATTTTTTATTTGATTATCTGATACATGATAAGTATCGGGATTATTCCATATTTGATTTTGGGCAATCTACAGAGAATATGGGAACTTTTTTAAATAAACCTTTATTATTCCAAAAAGAAGGTTTTGGAGGACGAGGGGTTTGTTATGATATATATGAATATAAATTATAAAGCAAATGATACCATTCCTCTCGTTAAAAGATATTACGGCAAAATATGCCACCGAAATTCACGAGGCGATATCGCGTGTGATTGATTCTGGTTGGTATTTGTTGGGAAAGGAACTTAGTTCGTTTGAAACTAATTATGCCAATTATATCGGCACAAAATATTGTATAGGCGTAGCCAATGGTTTGGAAGCCCTGACGTTGATTTTTCGTGCATATAAGGAATTGGGTGTCTTGAAAGATGGCGATGAGGTGATTGTTCCTGCCAATACGTATATAGCGTCAATTCTTGCCATAACAGAGAACGGACTTGTTCCTGTGTTGGTAGAACCAAGATTTGATACTCTTGAAATTGACGATGAAATAATAGAGTCAAAGATTACCACAAAGACCAGGGCGATAATGATAGTTCATTTATATGGTCGCTGTGCATATACTGATAAAATAGGTGCTTTGTGTAAGAAATACAATCTAAGATTGGTTGAGGACAATGCCCAGGCTCACGGATGTATGTTCGGAGAAAAAAGAACGGGGGCGATTGGCGATGTGGCAGGGCACAGTTTTTATCCAGGAAAAAACCTCGGGGCGTTAGGCGATGCTGGTGCTGTAACAACCAACGACGATATATTGGCCCAAACAATTCGTAGTATCGCCAATTATGGCTCTTCAAAGAAATATGTGTTTGAATATTGTGGTCGCAATAGTAGGTTGGATGAAATTCAGGCAGCCGTGCTAAATGTGAAGTTGAAACATTTGGATGAGGATAATACACGTCGCCAACAGATTGCAGCCTTTTATTATAACAATATACAGAATCTATCTGTTATTTTGCCGACTCGAATACCAGATGAAAACAATGTCTATCATTTATTCCCTGTATTTTGTGAGAAACGAGATGAATTACAGCAATATCTTACAGAGCATGGTGTGCAGACAATCATCCATTATCCCATTCCACCACATAAGCAAAAATGCTATAATGAGTGGAATGCAATTTCGTTACCAATTACAGAAAAAATTGCGCGAGAAGAATTAAGTTTGCCGATAAGTCCTGTAGCAAAGGAAAAAGAATGTGAGGAAATTGCAAAATGTATAAATGATTTTTGTGCAAGCAAATAAAGATATTTCCAGAATATGATAATAGTTTCTGATAATTATGTTCAACATCCTAAGGTTTCCGTTGTAATTCTGACGTACAACCAAGAAAACTTTATTGCTCAAGCGATAGAGTCTATTGTATGTCAAGAAACTACATTCCCTTATGAGATTATTATTGGTGAAGATTGTAGTACAGACACAACTCGGGATATTTGTTTGTCATACCAAAATAAATATCCACAATTGATAAAGGTAATCTCGCAAGAAAAGAATCTTGGAGTTATAGGGAACTATAAATCAGTATTGAATCAGTGTCGTGGGGAATATATTGCTGAATGTGGAGGTGATGACTATTGGTGCGATGAAAACAAATTGCAAAAACATATTGATTATATGGATGAGCACGATGATGTTGTTGTTACGTACCATGATGTGAAAACAGTTGATAAGTTTGATAAAATACTAAATCAATCATACTTAACTGATGATAGTAAGATGAATTTCTCGGAGCAGAGTCTAAAGGAATGTGCTTGGATATTACCGCAAACTATGTGTTTTAGGGCTAAAATGAGAGATTCTTTTGTAAAAGAATTGAATAAGAACGTGAAGAACGAAGATACATTTATAACGTCTATAATGGGAACATTTGGCTCTGGAGTATATCTGCCAGAAATTCATTCTACAGCATATCGCCAGTCTCCGTCTGGAATATGGTCAATGCAAAACCGTTCACATAAGAATTTAATGAAAATATCTACATATAGAGAATTACAAAGGTTTTATAAGAAAAGAAGAGACATTGATTTGGTTAATTTTTTTAGAGTTAGAATTTCTACATTTTTTGCTGATACTCAAGACTCTGTGATCAATTGTCAAGATAAGGTGTGGTATATCACTCTTATTGTAAAAAATATTTGTAATATTGGAGTGAAGAATTTTCTGCATTATATAAAAAAAACGTTGTTTTGAATTTTTTCTTTTCTGTCATAATACCCGTTTATAATCGTGCCCATCGGTTGCCCTATGTCTTGGATTCGTTGAGAAACCAGACATTTCAGGATTTTGAGACAATAATAGTTGATGATGCTTCAACAGATAATTCGTATCAAGTTGCGTCGGATTATGATTTGCAAAATAAAATAGTGTTGAGGAACGAACAGAATAGTGAGCGTTGTGTTACGCGAAACAGGGGAATTGCAGTAGCAAAAGGACAATATATTTGTTTTCTTGATAGTGACGATTATCATTTGCCGGAACATTTTCAGAAAACACACGATTTCATTATTTCCAAAGGCGGTCCTGTCGCATTTTTCTTTACAAATGTATGGGATGAGACGGAGGACGGTAAACGGACAGAACGTTGTTGTCCAGATTTTGAGGATTACAATCCTTACACATATTTTCTAAGATACACGGTTAATCCGCAACGATGGGCAATTCATCGCAATATACTGAACACAATTCGGTTTGATGAAAATGTTACAATAGCCGAAGATATGGATTTGTCATTACGGATTTTGGAAAAGGATTTTCCCGTATTCCAATTAAAAGAACGTACAACGGTGTATGTGGCGGCCTCTGATAGTTTTACCCATGGTGCTATAGATAAATCAGAGAGAGAACTCTTGAATTTTCATAAGATTTTTTCTAAAGAAGAATTAAAAGATGTTTTGCCTAGGATAGAAAAGAACCGATTGTTAAGTATGTGTCATTTTCATTTGATGCAGAAACATCTTCAATTGGGATGTAAATGGTTAACATGGAAACATGGGGTTTGTTCGTTTTGTTTATACCCTAGAGGTTATAATGGGAGGACAAATAAAATAGTCTTTGTGTCGTGCCTGTATTCGATGCCACTGTTTGGATTTATATTAAAGAACTTTAGAAAAAAGAGTTAACAGTATGAATGATACCATAGAGTCAAAATTGATACAGTTTTCTCGTTTCCCACTGGCTTGTCTTGTTGTTTTAATACATACAAACATTGATATTGATGGGTGGCAATATTGTGCTCAAATGTGGGCACATCCAACATGGGCTGACATATTTAGAATTGTGAATTTGGCCATGACTAAAATCATTCCAGCATTTGTTGTGCCTATGTTTTTCGCATTTTCTGGTTATTTGTTTTTTAAGAATTTAGAGGTATGGGATACTGCGTGTTGGCTACAGAAAATAAAACGAAGAATAAAAACACTTGTTATCCCTTATTTTGTATGGGTGTCTTTTTATGTCGTTGTTACTATACTCCAACTGTATTTGAATAATGGATCTATCTCTCAATGGTATGAGATACATGGTGGGTTGTTAAACCTATATTGGAGTGATGTCCTTTTGGTTCCTATGTGGTACGTAAGAGATTTGATTATTGTAACCATTTGTACTCCAATATTATTTTTTTTACTGAAGCATCGTGAAAATAGCAATAAATATATATCGTGTATTCCGTTGCTTGTTTTTTTCTTATTTACCGAAATGTCATACTATGGTTATTCAATATATAAATCAGAGACGTTTTTGTACTTTAGTTTAGGTGCGTGGCTTTCAATAAATAGGATTGACTTTATAAAAAAATGTAAGAAATTGGTAGTTCCTGCTTTTGTTTTCTTTATTGTGCTTTTTGCTTTGGAAATAATATATGGAGGGACAACTACTTTGACAGGAAAAATGATAACACCTTTATACGTGTTGTCTTCTTTTGTAGTGTTTGTTGTTTTTTCAGCAAAAGTAATAGAATCAGAAAAAGAAATCATATGTGGAATTGTAGTGCAATTTGGCAAGCTAGCGGGGCATAGTTTCTTTTTATATGCGTTCCATGTCTTTATATTGAAAGATGCGCTATTGCTTTGTAATGAACTTTTTATGGGTGTTTCGACGACCTCTATCCCGATTGACATTGTAAATGAGCATTTTTTTATATGTTTAATAAGTATGATAATTGCAACAATAGTAACTATTGTGATTGCTGTTCTTTTGGGAATGATTTTTAAAAGATATATACCAAGATTTTCAAGTAAGTTCTTGGGAGTGAGGCAGTAATTAAATTTTTATTGTAAAATGAAATTTTCCATTATCATACCAACCTACAATCGTGCCGCCTTTCTTCCAAAGGCGATTGAATCGGTATTGTCTCAAACATACACAGATTGGGAATTGATAATTGTTGATGATGGTAGCACCGACAACACCAAAGAAGTGGTTTCGGAGTACTGTGATAGCCGAATAACATACGTATATCAGGAAAATGCCGAACGAAGCTTCGCCCGAAACAACGGTATTATGCATGCTACGGGCGATTATGTCTGCTTTTTGGACAGTGATAATTATATGAAGCCAGATAGATTGGAAAACTTGTCTGCTTTTATTGCAAAAGAAAATAAAAGTGCTTGCTATTATACCGATATAGAATATAATGATGTTGCCCAAGGCAGTGTTAAAATAAAAAAAGGCAAAGAATATCCTTTTCCTATGGATGTTGATTTGCTGATACAAGATATTATTGCCACGCCTCAACTTTGTTGTGCAACGGAAATTCTTAGGAAGCATCAGTTTAATCCTGCGTTATCAATAGGCGAGGATATGGAACTGCTGTTTAGGATTACTGCGGAATATCCTTTGGTTTATGTTCCAAATCAAGCAACTGTGGTTGAGGTTGAGCACGAAGGAAGGTCTGTGGCGGTACATTCCGCATCCAGTGAAAAGCAGTTGAAAACGTTGAAAATCATGTTTTCAAAAGAACATCCTGCAAATAAAGCATCGAAACAACAAAAAAAATGGTTGCTGTCTGCTGTCTTGTTTAATGCGTCTCGAGATTATTTGTTAGAACGAAACAGTAAGGGCGTGAAGTATTTGATACAATCTTTGTTTGCGAAACCAATTCAAAAAAATACAAAATATAAGTTGAATATTTTATTTTCGTATTTTTGTAGAAAACAAAAATTAAACGAATTGTTGCAGGATGAATAAGTATCGGTTATTGTTGTCCAAAATATATCGGTTCTTTTTCCCGATTGACGAGGTTACCAAATACCGCCGAATGGGGGTGAAAATTGGTGATGGCACTAAAATTCAAAACGAGGTTATTATTGATTACTCACATTATTGGCTTATTGAGATTGGACAAAACGTGACACTTGCACCTCGGGTACATATTTTGGCTCACGATGCAAGTACAAAAAGAATTTTGGGATATGCACGATTAGGGCGGACAATTATAGAAGATAATGTGTTTATCGGTGCAAATGCTGTTGTTTTGCCTGGGGTTACAATTTGCTCTGGGTCTATTATAGGCGCAGGAAGTATTGTAACGAAAGATGTTCCCGCAAATAGTGTTGTCGCAGGGAATCCGGCAAAATTTATTTGCTCAACAGATGAGTATTATGAGAAAGTCAAGCAGAAAATGAATAAGGAAAACTGTTTTAATGAATCGTACACAATCCGAAAGAACATCTCAGATGGTAAGAAATTAGAAATGATAGAGACCATTGAAAAATATGGTTGTGGTTTTGTTGAATGAGGTGACTATGAAAAACAGAGTAAAAAACCTCGATACCTTCCGAGCCATTGCCGCTATTGTGGTGATGATAGGGCATATTGAATTGTTCCGCCAGAACAATTGGGGTAGTAGTTTGTTCAATATAGTGCCAAGCGGACACACTGCAGTGATGATGTTTTTCGTTATTTCAGGATTCTTGATAACATTTCTTTTAACAAAGGAAAAAGAAAAATACGGGTCCATATCATTGAAAGATTTCTACTTGCGCAGAGTTTTGAGAATCTATCCGCTCTATTATTTGATTTTATTGCTCTCATCTTTGTTTTTCCTTCCCCCCCCCAGTTGCAGGGTAATTGCATTTGCGGTGGCCATTCTGCCAAACATATCGCACGCCATAGGATGCGGTTGGAGCGTCAGTCCACAGATATGGTCAATAGGCGTGGAGAATCTGTTTTACATCTTTTTCCCATTAATTATATTGTTTGTGCCGAATAAACGTATGCTGTTGCTCTTGTTGATTATGACGGTTGGACTAGCCATTTTGCCACACGCAATCGATTTTGTGAACATGCGGACAATCCAAAATGAGTCGTTGGCACATTTTAACCAGAAATTCTTTTTCTGCAACAAGTTTGATTCTTTGTTGATTGGTTGTATGGCAGGGTTTGCTTTAGCCGAGAACCATAAACTACTGAAAGTCATTTATAATAAGTGGCTGTTTGGGGGTTGTGCCATTGCTGCAATTATAATGTGGGGCGGAAATATCGAAACCAAGCATTTCAACGACGAACTGATGTCGTTGTTGTTTGCAATCGTGATATTGAACGTGTGCACAAATACGCAGTTGAACATAACTTTTGAAAATTGTGTGACCAAGTTTCTTGGCAGAATATCGTATGGTATCTATATGTATCATTGGATTATATTGTTACTCGCATTTAAAATCTTGCTATTAGAAGGTACGGCGATTTCTGCCGTTGTGTTGTATGCCGTTGTAATAACGGCTACTATTATTGTCGCTTGGTTATCGTATGAAACGTATGAGAAGTTTTTCTTGAATATGAAACGGAAGTTTGAAAGATAGAATGGAAATAAATGTTATTTAATTCAATAGAATTTACCATATTTCTTCCGATAGTTTTTTTGCTCTATTGGTTTGTGTTCAATCGAAATCTGCGGTTGCAGAATGCGTTTGTGCTTTGTGCATCGTATGTTTTCTATGGCTGGTGGAATTGGCGATTTTTGATTTTGATTGCGTTCACGTCTTTGTGTAGTTGGGCGAGTGGTTTATTGATAGAAAAATTCCGTTTGGAACATCGTAAGGCGAAATTTGTCAGCATTGCGAACATAGTTGTAAATCTATTGATTCTCGGAGTGTTCAAATACTACAATTTTTTTGTCCAATCCTTTGCCGATGTTTTTCTTGGTGGAAATGCTGACGGGTTACTATTGAAGGTGATTTTGCCTGTAGGAATCAGTTTTTACACGTTTCAAGCATTGAGTTACAGCATTGATGTGTATAAAAAAAAATTAAAACCAACGAGAGATATTATTGCATTTTTCGCATTTATTTCGTTTTTCCCACAATTGGTTGCAGGACCAATAGAACGAGCGACAAATCTTCTTCCACAATTTCAGAAACCGCGAATGTTTGATTATGCCACAGCGGTTGATGGTTGTCGACAAATGTTGTGGGGACTGTTCAAAAAAGTGGTTGTGGCAGATAATTGTGCGGTGATTGTAAACCAAATATTTTCCGACTATGCCGACAAATCAGGCAGTGTGCTGATGGTAGGTGCGTTGTTTTTCACCTTTCAGATTTACGGTGACTTTTCGGGATATTCCGACATTGCAATTGGCACAGCTAAATTATTCGGAGTGAAATTGATGCGAAATTTCAAAGTCCCGTATTTCAGCCGTGATATTGCCGAATTCTGGCGACGATGGCACATTTCGCTCACCACGTGGTTTCGAGACTATGTGTATATCCCGCTTGGAGGTAGTCGCTGCTCGAAGGCAAAAATCATCAGAAACACGTTTGTTATATTTCTTGTGAGTGGGTTTTGGCACGGTGCGAATTGGACTTTTATTGTGTGGGGTGCATATCACGCACTTTTGTTTCTGCCATTGATACTCTTGGGTAAAAATCGAAAATACACCAATACCGTAGCCGAAGGCAGAATATTGCCAAGTCTAAAAGAATTCTTTCAAATGGTTTTGACGTTTCTGCTTGTGGTTATAGGTTGGGTAATATTTAGAGCGGAGACAATTGGCGATGTAGTTCTTATAATGAAGACAATTTTTAGTTTAAGTTTATTTACAACCCCAGATAAATATATTTTTTTATGTTTTGTTATTCTAATGACTTTGATATTGGAATGGGTAGCACGAACAAAGTCTCATCCATTGGAGTTACTGAATTTATGTAATAATAAGATTGTTAGGTATGGGGTGTATACTTTTTTTGTCTTTTTTATATTCTTTTGTATGAGTAAACCCCAACCCTTTGTGTATTTTCAGTTTTAAGGTATGAAGATGTTTCTTAAAAATATTGTTTTTTTTGTTTGTATATGTCTGATAGTGATAGTCCTATTGTGCATTATTCCAAGTTTTATAATAAGAAAAAATGCATCTTTTAAAATCAAAGGAAATACAACATCTATAATAGTTGGTCATTCTCACTCAGAATGCTCATTAAATGATTCCTTATTAGTTGATTGTGAAAATTTCTCACGCTCTGGGGAATCATATTTATACACTCTTTGCAAGGTTGAGAATATTATAAAGCAAAATCCAAACATTCAAACGGTTTATGTTGAGGTGACCAATAATCAGTTTGTGGATGGTATGAAAGTCTGGCTATATTCTGAGCGTTATCTTCAATTTCATTATGCAACATTTTTCCCATTTATTTCGGTAAAAAATCACTTGTCGTTATTTGTCCATTCTCCAAGAACGTATGTGTCCTCATTGCCAATTGTTATTAAAAATATGATAAAAATAATTCTAAAACAGAACTATGAATTTGCATATCAATACGGAGGATTTAAGGCTGTTCATAATTCAATGAAAGAGAATTATGAACAGTTTGAACAAGTAGAAGGTTTATATGAAGGGAATTATGCCTTCTTACGACAAATCGTCAAAGTGTGTAAAAAGAACGGTGTCGCGATTTGTTTTTTTAGGTCGCCACAAATGCCAGCGTACAAGGGACATTACAATGAAAAAATGTATAAATCTTTAGTTGCAAATGATTATCCTGAGATTCCTTATTATGATTTTGATACACTTTTTACATCTCCATTATTATTCTCCGACTATCAGCATTTGAATTTTTGTGGAGCAAAAGAATTTTCAAATATCTTTAGAGATTCTGTGTTGATGAAAAATAAATCCTGCAAAATCGAAGATTAGCAAAAGTCGTCATTGTATCAAGTGAAAATATTAAAGAATCGTGTATTTTTGTCTGTAAAAATGAACTGATGGCATAAAAGATACAGAAGAAAATAAGCATCGTAAGATAAACAAAAAATGACCGATTTCTCAAACATAAAACTGATAATCTGGGATTTAGATGACACTCTATGGAATGGCACGTTGAGTGAGGGAGAGGTCTTTCTGCCTAAAGAAAATGCAGATTTAATCCGTCGATTGGCTGATTGTGGAATAGTGTCTTCCATTTGCTCTAAAAACGATGCTTCGGCAGCATTGGAGAAACTAAAAGAATTTGAAATACAGGATTATTTTGTTTTTAATTCTATTGATTGGACGTCAAAGGGAGAACGTGTTTCCCGAATGATAGCAGATATGGGGTTCCGTCAGGAGAATGTTTTATTTGTTGACGATAATGTCACGAATTTAAATGAGGTTAAATATTTTGCTCCACAAATAAACTTTGCAGCCCCTGAAATTATTCCGTCTTTAATTAAATATTTCAATGAGATTGAACCGACGGATTTGGAGCACGCTCGTTTGGCAAATTATAAGATTCTGGAAAAAAAACAGATTAGTAAATCCCATTATTCCGATAATATGCAGTTCCTATTTAGTACAAACACACGCGTAGAAATAAAGCGGGATTGCATTGCGGAAATAGATAGAATAGCAGAATTGGTAAAGCGGACAAACCAGTTGAATTATACCAAACTGCGAAGTTCTAAAGAAGAATTATTGACTTTATTGTCAGATGAAACCGTGGATGCTGGTTATGTTACGGTGGAAGATGATTTTGGCAAATATGGGATTGTTGGCTTTTTCGCCATAAAAAACAATACGTGCATTCATTTTCTGTTCTCTTGTCGAACTATTGGACAAGGTGTTGAGCAATATGTTTATTCGACCTTGGATTTTCCAGAAATACAGGTGGTTGGTGACGTGATTGTGGAATTACAAAAAGTGCCCGCACCGCTATGGATAAACCAAGACAGAACCTCGTCAACACAAGGTGAGAAAGTTAAATTGGCAGGAAAAGTGTTGTTTAAAGGCCCTTGCGATTTAAGTTCAATGGTGTTTAACTTCGATTCTTCGTCAATCCTGACAGAGTTCACATATATTGGTGATAGGCAAAACTCGATAGAACACCATAACCACTCCGTAAATTATTTGCGTTTCCCGTTCCTTTCAAATGATGAGAAGAAGAAATTGCTTGATGAGTGCGTTTTCAATGATTTTCAAATGTTTGAAACCGAATTGTTCAATCCCGAGGTGAAATTGGTTTTTCTTTCAACATTGATTGAAGCGAATTTGGCGGTTTATCGCCGTAAGCGTGATGGGTATTTGTTGGCTTTTGGGGAGTATTGCAACGATTTGACAGATGCAAACAATATTGATGATTTTCTGAACGGCGAATTATATTGCTATTCAAACAATTACACCAAAGAATGGTTGCAAACTTTCTCAAATACTTGGGAATATAGAGGTCGGCTATCCGTTGATGAATACATTGAGAATATTAATGTTTTGTTGAAAAAGTTGCCCCAAGAAACAACGCTTTGTTTGATGTTAGGAAGCGAAACACCCTACTTGGCGAACACAAAAAAATCGTATGAGAACAGGCATATTTACCACAAAGAGTTAAATGATGCTATACGTTTGTTTGCTAAACAGAATGAACGAGTGTTGTTGCTTGATTTTAACGATTTTATAAAAGGTCAGGACGATTTTACCGACAATATCAATCATTTTCAGCGAAGGGTGTATTTTGAAATTTCACAGAAGGCGAATGAATATATAGAAAAGATTTTGGGCGAGAAGGTTCGGCAAAAAAGCAGCCTACAGAAAATGATCAATTATTGTGTTCCGAGAATAAAAGGTTGGATATATGCCCGAACACCTAATTTTGTGAAGGAATTTCGAAATAGATATAGAAAACAATAGATTATGCGAATACTACATATATTACCATATTTACGAAAGGGCGGAGCGCAACGATTGGCGCTTGACATTTGTTTGGAGTTACAAAAGAGAGGTAATGATGTTCGTATAATAAGTTTTGTTGATGAGAATGATTTTCGATTCTTAACAAACAATCTTGATGTTCAGATAGTTCCCGCTTCAGTCCAACTTTCGGTATTCCACAAAAATGTGCTGAATATTGATGCCTTGCAAAAGGCGATAGAAGATTTTGCCCCCGATGTGATTCACACCCATTTGTTTGAGGCAGAAATTGTTTCCCGTTCGTGCTATTACCCAAAGGCAAAATGGTTTTCGCATTGCCACGACAATATGCGGCAGTTTCGTAATTTTGACATTAAAACCTTGTTCAATAAGCAATTGTTGACAAACTTTTTTGAAAAACGTTTCTTGCTTTCACGCTACAAAGCCAATGGCGGGAATACATTTATCGCCATTTCGCACGACACTGAACAATATTTCTGCAAAACGGCTCGACAATTTGATGTTCAATTGTTGCCGAACGCTATTGATTATGAGAAGTTTCATGATAACAAAAAAGACCAAGTGGGTACCCGTCTTCGGCTGATAAATGTTGGTTCGTTGAATACAAATAAGAATCAGGTATTTTTGGTCAATGTCGCTAAAATATTGGCAGATAAAGGTGTTGATTTTAATTTGAAAATAGTAGGTGGCGGTCAGGACTACGATATGTTGAACCAAAGAATTGAGACATTGGAACTTCAAAAAAACATTTTGTTGTGCGGCAATGTTGATAATGTTGAGGATTATTTGCGCGAATCTGATATATATATTCATTCTTCATTGTCAGAAGCGTTAGGATTGACCATAATTGAAGCAATGGCCGCAGGTCTGCCCGTTGTAACCCTCGACGGCCGTGGCAACCGTGACCTGATTGTGCAAGGCAAAAACGGCTATATGGTCTATAAGCAGAACGCAGAACAGTTTGCCGACCGCATTCTCGAAATCTGGACCGACAAGCTGAAGTACCAGGAAATGTCGGCCTTCGCGCAGGAATTTGCCCGCCAGTATGATATTAAACCATACGTTGACAGGCTGTTAGAGTTGTATAAGTCTTCAAAATAGAAGGGAATTATATACTTTCGTCGTGTAAATAACCGCAATTATTAAAATACTCCTTCTTTTCTGTTACTTTCTGTCTACAGCTACAGAAAGTAACCAAAGAACGCCGGCGACGCCGCATCTTCGCTAAATTTCTTCTCATTCCGCTAAACCCTCGGGGATGGCGCGCCCCACAAACCCTCGCCACCAAGCCGAGGCTTTTATACGCTTCATTCAAAGAAATTCTTAACGCTCATCTGCGAAGTCGCATCTGTCGCTACGATGAAAGCAATAGAGAGTTGAAAAAGATACGATAATGTTGGAAAGCAGAATGTTCCGACTGAGCTGCGATGCGTTAAGAAAATCAATGGAGTGAACGTTAAAAAGGCGTTGGTGCCTTGGAACGAGAAAGTTAGTGTAACGAAAGAGTGGCACTTCAACGCCTTTAGTGAACGCAATTGATTTTTAGCGGAGCAGGTCCGTCGGTGGCTTTTCTTTGGTCCGTTTCTTTTGCCACCAAAAGAAATGAACAGAATAGATTTTGCAAGATTAAAAGTGGATAATTCCGAAATAGAAAAAAGAAACTTGGCGGAATCTAATAATTTTTACCACATTCCGCCGAGTTTTGATTGTTGTTTAGTTTTTTTATTTTTGTCTAATGAATTGAGAATTTATTCGCAAAGAATTGAGAATATTGAAATTTGATTATGTAATATTTTCATTCTGAATTCTTTATGGCGAGATTAAAAAAGAAAGAAAACGTTTAATGATACAAAAAACTCTCATACTTCTCTGCGACAATTACCCGCTCTCGGCGCGTGAGTTTTTCATTGACGACGAGATGCGTGTGATTGCGCCAAAGTTCGATACGGTGCTGATATACACCGCGTCGGCTGATTCGGGTGAGAATCTGAATCGTTTTGTGCCAGCGAATGCCGAAATAGTCTCATTTTCACGTCAAAAACTGGAAAGCGGCAAAATGAAATCGATTTTCCGCACTTTCAAGCCGATGTTTGTGGCGGAACTATTCTTCGCCTTTCGGAATTTGCCCGTAAAGTATTGGTTGAGTGCCATTAAGATAATGTATGTCGAAATTCACCGTGCGACGAACCTAAAGAAAGACCTTCTTGG
>JAEEGL013010632.1_pt1 | contig 14670 bp, 12 predicted proteins | sample 9134231 | NCBI WGS metagenome assembly JAEEGL01 (sample SAMN16246548, study PRJNA631951) | gut metagenome | biome: gut microbiome; feature: rumen; material: fiber-attached | host: Bos | place: Iran: Karaj | collected 2018-10 | reverse complement strand
TGCGGGCTTCGGTGATCTCGGCGGGCGCGACGTATCTGACCGAGACGCCCTTGCCGTCAAAGCCGCTGGTGTAGGCGGTGCCGGCGCGGTTGAGACAGCGGACGGTGTAGGTGTAGGTATTGCCCGATTCCACCTTGTCGTCCCAATACACGCCGTCATAGCCGTCGCCGATGGAACGCCATATCTTTTGACGATCCATGCGGAACACGCGGTAGACCTCCGCACCGTCCACTGCTTCCCAGCACAGCTGCACGCTGTCGCCGTACACCGTGGCGGAGGTCAGCACGGGCGTTGGGATCTGTGCCGCGACTGATTCCTCGGTCTCGGCGGCGCCGGCGGTCAGCATGCCCGCCATGCAGAGCAGGAGAAGGGAGAGTGCGATCGTTAAGCATTTCCGTTTCATAAACAAGCCTCCTTTAAGAATGGTTTCTTTTTCTCCCGACCACCACGGCGGCGGTCAGGGTTTGGTTTTCCTCGGTGAACACCACGTCGCCATGGTAGTCCGCCGCGATGCGTTTCAGAATCCCAACGCCCTTGCCGTGACAGGCGGCGTCGGGCTTGGCGGTGCGCAGGTTGGGGTTGCCGCCGAGCACCGAGCCGGCGATCGCGTTGCGGCAGATCAGGCGGCAGTAGTCCCTGTACACCGTGACCTCCAGCGACATGCTGCGCCGCTCTGCGGGCAGTCCGGCGAGGTACTCGATCGCATTGTCGCAGAGGTTGCCGATGACGGAAACGAGGTCGTCGTCCTCCATGAAGGTCAGGCTGTCGCCGATCTCGCAGGCGCAGTCGATCCCGTGCGCAGCTGCCTTGTCGAGCTCCACGTTGACGATCGCGTTGAGCGTCGGATTGTCGGTGTGCAGCGGCGTGCGCGCTTCATTGAGACGTTCGGTCTCCCGCTCGCAGAGGGTACGCGCCTTGTCGTATTCACCCTGCGCAATCAGCATGCCCGCGGTCATCAGGATATTTTTGGTGTCGTGCTTGACGGCGGAAATCCGTTCGATCTGCTCGTTCGCGCTGAGCACGGATTCGCGGTACAGCTCCTCGCGCTGTCTGGTCATGAGCAGCTCCGTCTCCATGCGCGAATCCCTGCCTGCCTTGATGAGCAGGTACCAGAACGTCACCGTCGTGACCCCGACGCTCAGGGTGATGACGACGATGTAGATTTGAAGCTCTGCACGAAAACCCGCCGTCTCGAATGCCAGCAAAGCCGCGAAGCCCGCCGCGTAGGTCGTCAGCGGAATGACGAGGAACGCCAGCATATCGCTGTGCCGCCGCATGAGGATCTCACCCCTGCCGAAGCGGTAGACGATGTACAGAAACGCGCCGTAGAACAGGTTGGCGGTGCACAGAACCGCATAGCGGAACTGGGTAGAGGAGAACGGAAGGCTGCCGAAGGTGCAGATCACGTTGACCGACAGATAGGCGATCAGGATGTTGGAGACCGCGATCGGAATGATGATCCGCAGGTAGAGCCTGCCGCGCAGAAACACCACTGCGTACAGCACGAGAATCAGCACGGCGGCGATGTAGTAGACGTAATGGAACGCCATCTCGTACACGGAAAAGAAGGTCGCCGCCGCAGAGAGCAGGAGCGTCGTCACCGCGAACGGCACGGCGCGCTTTGCCCGTCCGGCGGGCTTGTCAAAATACAGATAGAGGAAGCCGACGAGCAGCGTCTGCTGCACCAGATTGACCGCGACCTCCGCTGCGAATTCCCATGTCACGGCGCGTTCACCACCCATTCAAAATGCTTCTGACGGAAGGTCTGACGGTATTTCCGGCTGACGGGAATCTGCGTGCCGTCAGTCAGGACGACCGTTTCCGTCTGCAGGCTGTCGATGTGCCGCGCGTTGACCAGATAGCCGATGTGCGGCCGCAGAAAGCCCTTTTCCGCCAGCGCGCGCTCCTTTTCGTCAATGGTTGCGCGTTCGCGGAATTCGCCGCGCTCCGTGCGGTACACGACGTAGTTTTTGATTTTCTCCAGACAGAGGATTTCATTCAGGTGCAGCCGCTGCGTGCCGCGCCCCGTGTGGATCACGATGAAATCCTCCCGCCGCAGCCGTTCGAGGATCCGCCGCAGGCACGGTTCCGCGTCCTCGAGATGTCCCTTGCGCACGAAGGAAAACGGCTGCAGCTTCAGCGCGTCAAAGACCAGCTCGTCGCGGTTGGTGACGAAGATGATGTACGGCTTCTCCGAGCCGCCGCGCTGTTTGTTGATAGCGGCAGCGAGGTCGAGCCCCGACAGGGCGGGCATCTCGATATCGAGCAGCAGAACGTCGCAGGAGCGGTACAGCCCCTTTTCCTTCACCGCGGCGGGGTCGCCGCAGACGTCGATCTCGGCGGCAACGTTCTCCGCGGCGAAAAATGCCGTTAGCCTTTCTTTTATCTTCTGTTGAAAGACGGCTTCGTCGTCGATGATCAATAAGCGCATACGCCGCTCCTCATTCCGTGCTCCCGACCTTGACGGGCTGCCCGCCGTCGGGAAGTATCCGATACAGGTCGTTATTTTCATTCGTGAAAAATACCCACGTATCGTCGATGATGTTGATGGAACGTACCTCTCCGTCGTACAGCCGCGTGAGCGTGTCGCTGTCGGGCGTTGCCATGTACAGCCCCGGCGTTTCGTCCAAATAGCTCAGAAAGGCGCAGCCGCCGCAGGTGTTGAGGAGCATGTCGCCGGTGTATTCCGCGAGCTGTACTGTTTGCAGATCGCTCCGTCGGACGCGGAACAGGCATTGCTTGCCATAGGAGCTGTCATAGCTCTTGCACACCGAGAGATAAAAGTAATGAGGCGTCGCATTGAACCCGTTGAGATACCAATCCGAAAACACGTCGGCAAGCGGGCTGAGATCATACCGCGCAGCGATCTCGCGGCGGTCAAGGTCATAGCTGACCGGCCGGAGCTTCCACGGCGATTCCTCCCGCGTTTCGCAGTACAGCAGCTCATGGTCGCTCATGCCGAGCACAGAGGATTGCGCGCCGTAGCCGTCCAAATGCAGCGGTTCATAGCTGCCGTCGCGGTAGGCGTAGACGTGATTGCCCTCGGTGAACAGGTACAGCGTGCCGCCCAGCACCTCAAAGGACGCCAACGCGCTGTTGTCGGGCGTTCGGATCGTCATAAGCTCCTCGTAGCTGCCCGTAGCCTCGTTGAGATACCGCAGGGTTGGTGCGACGTAATTTTGCTCATAGTTAAAATCCAGCAGCTTGCCGTCGTAGAATGGCAGCGAGATATCCCGCGGTTCCGCGCCCGTCGTCTGTTCACCCGCATAGATTTTTTTGCCGCCGTTCGCGTCAAAGCGGTAGATGGTTTCGTTCCAGTAGTCGCCGATAGCTAAGGGAAACAGCCGAAATCGCGACCGCACCTCGAAGGTTTTCAGGTACACCGCGTCTCCCGACCGCGCCAAGCCGTACCGCTGATGGTAGAAACTTTGGTTTGTCCGGACGTTTTGATTGTCGTTGACGATCGGCGCGCTGTCCTGATAGTAGCTTGCGTCCAGCTCAAACGGACGCGCGCCCGCACAGCCCGCGAGCAGCAGACAGCCTACGGTTAACATCATCCATTCTTTGCGCATAAAATCACCATGCTTTCTGTGAACATCATAGCATTTTCCGCGGCATTTTTCAATGCTCCGGTAAAATTTGCCTGTTTTTTGGTGCGGTTGACAGGACTGCCTGCATAAACAGCGAAAAGGGGTTTAGAATAAGGATTGCCCTGTTCAAAAAAACATACCCCCTCCGGAAATCGCGGCAGGCGTTCTTTTACCCTACAACCAGCTTGTTGGTTTTTTTGAGATATTTTGCGGGGATGGGATAGTCGAGCTTCCATGTGATATTCATTGGGCGTGAGCCGTTGTGCTTGACATAATTTGCGGTGCCAAGATAGGTGTACGCCTCGGTTGTGCCGTATTGGCGGCTTTGCTTGAATTCTCTTACAAACAACAGAATACGGCTGCCTTTTTCTTTGTGGTGAATATAGCGATGACCGGTCACGGAATGTTCCGACGTTGTGCTTTGACTCTGCCAGTGAAACAGCTCGTTGTTGATGGAGTAATCGTTGTACATCGTAGTCGGCGAGTAATCCTTGTCTGCTTTGTTCAGCGTGATAAAGAAAACATCCAGCTGTTTTTCGGGAAGCCACTTTACGCCCTCACGCAGGGACGACGGCTTCATAAAGTCGAGCGCCACTAAGATTTGATCGCGCGTATAGGTGCAGTGCAAATCGAGCGGACAATCAAAGCCGACCTCAACAGGCTTGTCAATAAAGTCGATTTGGTCGAGCTTATATTGCAGCAACGAAGAAACCTCGCTCAGCATAATCGGACTATTTGACAATGATTTAAAGTTCGATTTTACTTCTTCATCATTCCAGTTTTCAGCGGTTTTTAGGAACACGCTTACATAGAACATTTGCATCATTCGCTGTTCTGATTTGAATAGAGAATTGATATTGAGAGTATCGAGCTTTGGCAGTATTGACAGTAAAAACTGAATCAGACGGCGCGAGTCGATGGTCACCAACCGCAGGAATGCTTTTTGCATCAATACTTCCGCCGGCTCGTCAAAGTTATCAATCACGTCAGCTCTTGCACAGAGCCGTGAGAAGCTGTCGAATTTATAAATTGCCCTCGGGTCGAGGTGATGATAATGCAGGAAATTGGCAAGCGTCAGCTTTTGTCCCGTATCCTCCTCAAAGCCTGCGATTTTTGCGATCAGTCCCGCCGTGTAGCCGTAGGAGGAACGGATATTATCGAGTATGTATTTTGCTGCCTTTTTCTCAAGCTGCACATAGCAGCCCTTCGGCAGAGAGATAAAGCCGTCCTTGATTTCGCGCGTGACGCCTCGGGTCGTGTTGGAGAGCAGTGCGGCAAATTTATCTTCAAAGTTATACTTTTTGTTTGCCTGTCCGATGAAGTCCAGCACGGTCAGGCATTCTTTATTTTCCGCCAGACGGAGTCCGCGTCCGAGCTGCTGCAGAAATACCGTCAGAGATTCTGTGGGACGTAGGAAAAGAATCGTGTTGACCTCTGGAATATCAACGCCCTCGTTATAAATGTCAACGACAAAAATAAAGCGGATTTCGCCGGAAATAAGCATTCGTTTCGCGTTGTTTCTTTCTTTATCTGGGGATTGTCCTGTCAGATAAATGGACGGAATATTTTGCTTGTTGAAGCGTTCGCTCATAAATTTGGCGTGTTCAATGGAAACGCAGAAGCCGAGACCCTTTACCTCGTCGATATCGGTCACATATTTCAGCAGTGAGCGTACCACTAAATCTGCGCGCATTACAGAAGTCGCTCCGCTAATTGTATATATTTTAGAGAGCTCCGTCTTATCATAACCGCCTGCCGCCCATTTCAGTTTGTCGAGATCGATGTTGTCCGTTACGCCGAAGTATTGAAACGGCGACAGCAGCTTTCGGTCAATCGCTTCGGGTAAGCGGATTTCTGCGGCGATACGGTGGTGAAAGAACGGCATAATCGTTTTACCGTCCATACGTTCAGGGGTAGCGGTCAGACCGAGCAGAATGGACGGCTGATAATAGGAAAGCAGCCTTTGATAGGACGGCGCGGCGGCATGGTGAAATTCATCGACGACGATGTAGTCATAATAATCCGCTGTGGTTTTTTCGGTAAAGCCCTGTGAATTAAACGTCTGGATTGAGATGAACAGATTGTCGATACCGTCGGGTTTGTAGCTGCCGACGAACAGCTCACCGAAGTTCGCGTCCTTCAGAACCGCGCGGAAGGTGTATAGACTCTGTTTGAGGATTTCCTCGCGGTGGGCAACAAACAGCAATCGGCATGGCTTTGCCGGATTTTGTCTGCGGAAGCGCTTGTAATCCAGAGCGGATACAACCGTTTTTCCCGTGCCTGTCGCGGCAACGACGAGATTGTGATAATAACCTCTGACAGCGCGTTCCGCGTCGAGCTTGTCAAGTATTTCCTGTTGATAGGAGTAAGGGGAAATATCGAGCGTGTACAGCTCCGCATTGTTGGAATCAAAATACTTTTCCGCTTTCAGCGCGTGTGCCAGACGCTCCTTTTGTCCCTCGTCATAGTATTCAAATTCATTGGAATTCCAGTAGCTTTCAAAGGTCGCGGAAATCTTGTCAATGGTCTCCGGCTGGTCTTTGTTGGCAACCTTGACATTCCATTCCAAACCGCTCGAAAGGGCGGCGTTAGACATGTTCGATGAACCGACATACGCGGTGGTGAAGCCCGTGTCACGATAAAACACATAAGTTTTTGCGTGAAGTCGGGTGCGCTTGGTGTCGTAGCTCACTTTGATTTGCGTGTTGGGCAACTTACGCAGTTCTTCGATTGCTTTCACGTCGGTAGCGCCCATGTAGGAGGTAGTGATAATTCTCAGCTCGCCGCCGTTTCTCGTAAAGGTGTTCAGCTCGTCGATAATAAGCCGCAAACCGCTCCATTTGATGAACGATACCAGCATATCTATTCTGTTGCAGGAGACGATTTCCTTTTTTAGCTCGGTGTACATCTGGGGTTCATGCACCGCGCCTGTGAACAGGCTACTCTGTGCAATGGAGGTTTCGGGGCGTATGATTTTTGCCTTTTCATCAAATGCGAGGATATTGTTTTTCTTTTCAAAGACAGCAAGAAGCTGCTCAGCACGCTCTGCTACGGAAAGTGCGTCAAAATCGGAATCGTTAGTTTCTCTGAGAATGGTGCTGATGATTTTGTTAGCGAGAATAATCTGATGATTCAGGCTGCCGCCGTTGTCGCGGATATTTTCCAATCCTCGCATAACAACCTCGGAGACATACTCCGACAGGGTCTTTGCCGCTTCCGCAGAATCAATTCCCGATGTCTGAGTCAGTTTATCGGTCGCAGACAGTTCGTTTTCTATTTCTTTGTTGATGATTTGCTCATAAAGTCCGTCTTGAAGCATGATTCCCTCGTCTTTTATAATTTTTCTATTTTCAGCCAGCCTTGTTCAAATGCGTCCTTGCGTGTAAAGGCAAGCGTTTTGTCTCCCAGATTTACCTTGATGATGTAGGGGTTGATTTCCGTGATCACGCCGACGCCTTTGCCTTTGACGTGCACCTTTGCGCCTGTTTTAACATCGCTGGGAAGTGTTGTCTGTGGCTGTTTGGGTTTCACTTTCGGCTTTGGAGCATATAGCTCGGGATTCTTGAAAACATCGAGCGGATGATGCAGCATCTGCATGATTTTGAGCTCGTCCGAAGCGTCCGTGAGGGCGTTGTGCGTTTCGTAGTAGCGGCTGTTTCCGCTGAGCATTCTGTAGACGGACTGAACGCCGCAGCCGCGTTTCATCCGCCCTGTTTTATAGCAGGAAGTGTCCTGCGGGATACTTGGATTGAACTGCCTGTAAACCGCGACCTGCATAATGTCAAACCAATCGACGTCGTTAATTTCGGGCAGATGTCCTTGGTCGAATTTCGCGTTGTAGGCAAAGAGTGAAATAATATGATAACGCTTAAAAACCGCATGTATATCCGCAAGAACCTCAGCGCGTGTGCCGACAATTTTATCACAGGTCAGCGGCATCTCCATTACGTTGGAGTACATACCGCCGACGCGGCATTCGGGCGTGAGGATATAGTATTTTTGATAAACGCTTTCAAAGGTTTTCGCGTCCGCAATCTCAATGCCGATGGACATGACCTCGTCCGACCAGTTTGTTTCCGTGTCGATCACGGCGAAATACCGCTCGTCAAAAATCCTGCGCGGCTCAAAATAGGCGCAGATTTGCTGTTTTGTGACGGCTTTCGCCACCGCGTCGAGATAGCGCTTCCTGTCCGGAATCTCAACCGAAAACATAGCATTGTCGCGCACGTTCCAGACGATTCCCTTCTGTGTCCCAAGTCCGATCATATAGCAGGCACATTCCAGAAAATCCTCATGGCTCAGCTGTGAGCAAAAACGCAGGGTGTAGACTGTGTTGTCGCGCACCACGTCCGCATGTCCCATGACGGAAAACGCCCTTGACCTGTTTTCGCCCGCGGCAAAATCAATTTGACAATATTGCTGAACCTGCTCGTCGGGAACAAACAGGGTACTCAGGCGCGCGCAGATTTTCTTTGTGGTGACGCCGTTGACAAAGGGTGTTTGAACCTGTGTATAATACCGTTCCTGATTGGTGTCCAGAAAAGTGGAAAAGAGAATCTTTTTGTCAAGCGGCGCGTTTTTGATTTCTTTGTTGTACAAATAATTCTTGTTCTTTTTGATCTGGATTTTCAGCTCGATATCCTTGTCGATTTTATATCCGCTGAAAAAGACCGCCTTTTGGTATAATCCGATGCAGGGCGCCAAATCAATCAGCCCGTCGGTGGTGTTGGTGTGGATGACGGAGGCGTCCTTCTGCGGCAAGGGCGCAATATTCAGACGGGCATAGCATTCCTCAATATCCTCGCGGTATTTGAAGTGAAACATATCTCCGATGTCCATATCGTCAAGCAGAGTATTTTCCGTGCCGTTGTTAGAGAGCATATCCTCTGAAAGAAGCTTTTCGTCAGAATGCGCAAAGATGATACGTTCTTTTCCCCGGCTGGCGGCGACGCAAAAGATGTTGCGCAGGATTTCATATGACTGCTGCGGCTGACGGAGCCGCACCTGCCAATAGCTCTCCGTAAAATCAAACACGACGCAGACTTTCCGCTCCAAGCCCTTGCTGCTGTCAAAGGTGGTAAAGATGGCCGTTTCAGGCCCCGGTCTTGTGTTGTCGCCCTCCGAAATGCTGGCATAAACGGTGTTTTTGTTGTAGCGGTCGGGATATTTGGATTCCAGCTCATTGAGCGTATCGGACAGCGAGCCGTTGCGCGAACCGAGACAGAGTATATCGCGCGGATCCCGCTTTGACAGGAATTCCTCCGCCTGCGACAAATTCATTTCCTCCACGACACAGCTTTGGTTCACGCCGGTAATCTGTTTTTTCCATACCCTGCCGAGCATGGCGGCGTGATCTTGAGAAAGACGGAAGCATTGCGTAAATGTCAGCCGTTCATAATCGCCGAGGAAGCGGTGAATGAACTGAGCGGCGTCGAGCGTGGTTTTGTCGAAAATCTTCTGCTGCATATCGCCGACGGCGATGATTTGCATTAACGGATTCGCAGCCTTAATGATTTCAAGCATATCCGCAAATTCCTGCTCAATGTCCTGATACTCGTCGATAATCAGCACATCATACGGCGGAAACGGTGGTTTTGCCGCGATAAAGGCTTGAATCAAATCGGAAATACCCGGGCTGATACCGACCCGTTTCAGCGTTCCGTAGGCAAAGCCGTGGTAATTGGTAACGGTGGTGTTCGCGCTGACAATTCTTGCCCTTGCATCAATTTTCAGCAGGCGGTTGTAGGTGAGGTAGAGGATGCGCTTGTTTCGAGGCAGCTCGTCGCACAAGCGCTGAATGGCGGTCGTTTTTCCGCTGCCGATGCAGGCGTCAACAAGGACGTTTTTGCCTGTCTGTGCGAGTTTGATAAAGTGCTGCTGTTCCGCTGACAGCGTAATGGGATCTGCCACTTTGATGCACCTCCTTTGCAGTGGGAGTATTTGGATTCATTGTAACACAACCGGCTCGATTATACAAGATAAAACCGACCCTTGTTTCCGGCCGTTTTGCGGAATAGTAATAGCGATGCCCGTTGAAACGGTTGCAATCTCAAGTTTTTTGCGGTATGATAGGTAATATGAATGGAGGAGCAACGTATGACCGACAACAAATCCGCGTTTGCGGTGAATCAGTATGATGAAAACGTGCGGAAGGTGATTCCGTTTTATGATGAGATATATGAGCAGATTTTCAGCGTGATAAATGCGCATTGCGGCGATAAGCCGCTTGCCGTTCTGGATTCGGGCTGCGGTACGGGAAATTTCGGTGTAATGGCGCTCGAAAGGCAGAATCTTTCTGAACTGGTGCTTTGCGATCCATCCGAAAAAATGCTTGCGAACGCGCGTAAAAAGCTCAATAATCAAGCCTGTAAATATCATTGTATCGGCTCGGAAAAGCTGGACTTTGAAAACCGCTTTGACGTTGTCACGGCGATCCAGTCGCATCACTATTTTGACAGAGCGACCAGAGAAACGGCGGTCAGAAACTGCTTCAAAGCCTTAAAAGCGGGCGGTATCTTTATCTGTTTTGAGAACACCGCGCCGTTCACCGAATACGGAGTCAGCAACATGCTGAAACGGCTCGAGACTTATGAGATCAAAGCGGGCAGAACACCCGAAGAAGTGAAATCTCACTCCGCGCGGTACAACCGCGAATTTTTCCCGATAACGATCAAAGAGCATTTGGAGCTGCTAAAAAAAACGGGCTTTTCCACTGCGGAGCTGTTCTGGCATTCCTATATGCAAAGCGGATTTTATGCGGTAAAGAAGGTGTAGTATGTGTCTGATCTGCGACAGAATTGAAATGATAAAAAGAGGCGAAAACCCGTATTTCGTCAGGGAGCTGAAAACGGGCTATGTTGTGATTGGCGACCACCAGCATTTTCGCGGCTACACGCTGTTTTTGTATAAAGAACACGGCGATAAGACGGAGCTGTTTCATCTCGGCAAAGCAGAACGTGCGCTGTTCATGGAGGAAATGACGCTCGTTGCGCAGGCGGCGGCAAAGGCGTTTGGCGCGGAAAAGATGAATTGTGAGCTGCTCGGCATGGGTGACGCGCACCTGCATTGGCACCTCACGCCGCGCGTCAGCGGAGACCTCGGCACCTACGGCAATCACGGAAAGGGTCCCGTGTGGTGGCTTCCGATGGAGGAAATGTACAGCGACGAGAACCGTCCGGCTGCCGATGAATTGGAGAAAATGAAGGCGAAGCTGTCGGCGGCACTGGATGAGATCGTAAATGAATGACAGGCTCGGGGCAAGATGCACCGAGCCTGTCAATTACTTTCTGATAAACACATATTCCGTTTCGGTGGAGCGTTCTTCATCAAAGCGGTAACCTCTGTCAAACGCTTTCAGTTCTTCGGGCGATTCCGCGTTGATTTCAGCGGCAAAGCGCACCATTTCGCCTCTTGCCATTTTTGCGTAAACGCCCTTTTGCACAACCTTGCCGTTTTGCAGCTCGCCGAAAACGACGGTGATGAACCTGTCCTGCGGCTGTAAATATTTTTCGATGCACTTGGAGTATTCCTTTGACGCGAGGTTGATAATGATTCTGCCCTCGGGTAACACCTCGCGGTACAGGCTGTCGCCCCAGAATTCGTACAGGTTTTTGCAGCCGTCAATCTTTGCCTTTGCCTGCATCTCCAGACGGTACGGCACCACGCCGTCCAGCGGCTTGACCGAGCCGTAAAAGCCCGACAGGATCCGCATATGCTCCTGCACATAATCAAAATAGCACTGCTCAAATACGGCGGGCGCCATGTAGGTGTATTGAATGCCGTTATACGCCAAAATCGCGGGCGTGAGCTTTTTGCGCAAGTCCATCTCCGCGAAACGCTCACGGTTTTCCTGTGCGATTTTATCGCTGCACGCCCACAGCTTTTTCTGCTCGTCATAGGAAAGGCTGTTGACGTAGTTTTTCAGCTGTTCGGCTTTGTCGATGAATACGGGAAGCTCCGTGCAGGGCAGGGTGTCGGTGTCTTCCTTCATCTGCTTCGCGGGTGCGATGATGATTCTCATGGGCGCACCTCCTTTTTTCTTTCAGTATAGCATTTTCGCGCGGCAAATTCAATTTAAGTTTGAAAAAATGATACGGTAGTGTTATAATCAACTAAAAGACAACAATCGGATTCCGAAAGCGGTGAGGTCAATGATCATCAGAGAAATCAGAGACAATGAGTTAAGCAAGCTGCTTGAGCTGTACACCCATCTGCACGAACGCGGCGTTCCCGAAAACAACGGGCACCTGCAAAAGACATGGAAAACGATTTGCGGCGACGAAAATCATCATATCATCGTTTGCGAGGCTGACGGAAAACTCGTTTCCTCCTGCGTTTGCGTGATCATTCCCAACCTGACGCGCAACGTCCGTCCGTATGCGTTTATCGAAAATGTTGTTACCCGTTCCGATTACAGAGGAAGGGGCTGCGCGACCGCCTGTCTGAACCGCGCGAAGGAACTGGCGGTCAAGGCGGACTGCTACAAAATGATGCTGCTCACCGGCGCAAAAAGCGAGAGCACGCTGGATTTCTACAAAAGAGTCGGCTACAATTCCGCCGACAAAACAGCGTTTATTCAATGGCTGTAAAACGGAGGTCATCAACGACAGAATGACCATTGTGTTCTACGAAAAGGATTAGGAGGGAAAGAATGAATCATTTAGGAACGATAACGCTTGAAACAGAACGTTTGATCCTGCGCCGCTTTGTTCCGGACGACGCAGAGGACGCTTTCAAAAACTGGACAAACAGCGAGACGGTGACGAAATACATGACTTGGCCGCCGCACGGAACGCTCGATGTGACGCGCGGATACATCCAATACTGCATTGACGGCTATAAAAACGCCGACAACTACAACTGGGTGATCGAATACAAGGAAAACGGACAGGCAATAGGCAGTATCAGCGTTGTAAGACTTGCGGAGGAAATCGCCTGCGCGGAAATCGGCTATTGTCTGAGCGAGAAATACTGGGGCAAGGGAATCATGCCCGAGGCGCTCGGCAGAGTGATCGCGTTTCTGTTTCGTGAGGTCGGCGTAAACCGCATTCAAGCGACCCACGACACCAATAACCCGAAATCCGGCAGGGTAATGGAAAAGTGCGGTCTGCAATACGAAGGCACTCTCCGTCAGGCAGGCAAAAACAATCAGGGCATCGGCGATAAGGCGGTACGGGCAATCCTGAGAGAGGATTACGATAAGGGCGTGATATGATGGACTGCACATTTCAAACCGAGCGCGGCAATTTCAATTACCGCGTGGGCGTGATCATTACAAACGGAAGAAAAATCTTAATGGCGCGGAACCCGAACGAGGAACGCGCGTTTTACTATTCTGTCGGCGGCAGGGTGCGCTTTGGTGAGAGCCTGACGGAAGCCGCTTTGCGCGAATTGAAGGAGGAGACGGGCATCGATTGCGAGATCGACCGTCTTGCGGCGATCCACGAAAATTTCTTTACCTGCGACGAGGGCGTGTTCTTTCACGAGGTCTCCTGCTTTTTCACGGTCAAGCCGAATGAAAAGCTCCTGCAAATCCCGAACGGACACCGAACCGACGGCGGCCCCGGTGGTGAGTATCTCGAATGGATCGACTTGGACGATTCCGACGGCGTGACGATCTACCCCGATTTCTACCGCACTGTCGATTTTGAAAAAGACAGGGAAGTAAGGCATTTTATTTCGAGGGAATAACGGTTGTTATCCTGCGGAAAATATGGTATACTCTTAGTGTAAGGCGGTGAGAAAATGAGCGATAAAATTCCATTCGATTTTGATGAATATATCCGTCAGAGCGAGCCCGATAAACAGCAAAAAGGATACATCTGGCAGACGGCGATCGGTTTGCAGGATGTTGACGGATTAAAGCCGTCGGATTACCTGATTGAAACGGCGAAGAAGAATATCGACGGCGACATCACGCTTGAAGAAGCCAACGACCTGATCCACAGCTACTACAAGAGTAAAACCACGAGGCTTGATGTCGAAAACCGCACAGAGGAAGCGGACAAGGTTTCCGCGCGTATCGCGCAGCTTCTCTCTGAGGACGCATTTGTTTTCTCGCCGAATCAGTTGATTGCCATTCATCGCAGACTGTTCGACGGGATTTACAAATTCGCAGGAACGATCCGCGATTATAACATTTCAAAACAAGAGTGGGTTTTGCAGGGGAAATCTGTGGTATACGCGGGAGCGGATTTGATTCGTGATACCTTGCGCTACGACTTTGATTTGGAGAATAACTTTGATTACAGCGCCCTCAGCATAGACGAAAGCATTAAACACATCACCGGTTTTATCGCGAATATGTGGCAGATTCATCCTTTCGGAGAGGGCAACACCAGAACTACAGCTGTATTCGCGATCAAGTATCTTCGTTCTCTCGGATTTAACGTCACAAATACTCTTTTCGCCGACAATTCGTGGTATTTCAGAAACGCGCTTGTAAGGGCGAATTACGCCGATATTCAAAAGGGCATTTATGAGGATAAGAGCTATCTTGAAAGGTTTTTCCGCAATTTGATTCTTGATGAACAAAACGAACTGAAAAACCGTTATCTGTTGATCGGCGTGGATTTTTCGACGACAGAAAAAATCGGCGATAACGAAAAAATCGGCGATAAAAAATCGGCGATAAACGCACGGACAAAACAGGCGATACTCAATTATATGAAAGGCAAGGAGTTTGTGAAAGCGCGTGATATTGCCGAAGCAATCAACCTCAAACCGTCACGCACCAGAGATTACCTCAGCGAATTAGTAAAAGAAGGTTTAATTATTTCCGAGGGCTCTAACAGAAACAGGGTTTACAGATTGAAAAAATAGACGTTTCGGTTTTCGGCTCTCTTTGTTTTATGCGGCGCAAGTTTTGACCCGCCGTTGATGAACTTTACCGGTAAACGATACTTTGCCAAAGGCGGAGAAAGTGCCCACCGGCACTCTTTGTTTTATGCGGCGCAGATTTTGACTTATAAAACGGTTGATTATTTTATGAAGTATATAATCATAGCAGGAATAGACGGCACAGGAAAAACAAGCTTGATTGGCGCGTTAAAGGGCTTAAATCTTATTTCAACCAATATTG
>JAEEGL011173213.1_pt1 | contig 14670 bp, 16 predicted proteins | sample 9134231 | NCBI WGS metagenome assembly JAEEGL01 (sample SAMN16246548, study PRJNA631951) | gut metagenome | biome: gut microbiome; feature: rumen; material: fiber-attached | host: Bos | place: Iran: Karaj | collected 2018-10 | reverse complement strand
ATTTCTTTTCCTGATTACGTTTCCACCGAAATCTGTTTTTATATGTTTCGAAGAATAATACAAAGCTTTCATGATTTCTCCTGAATTTTTTTGGTTCTTTATCTTTACAGTTTACTATTCAACACGGGAAAGGGATAAACAGCAACAATAATAATATACCCTAAAATATTATATATAATAAAATAATAAAGAATAAATATGGATATAAAGATTATTGTTGCCACACACAAAGAATATTCAATGCTCGAAGACAGAAGATTTCTTCCTGTTTTTGTTGGCGCTGCTGTTTCGGATTTAGATCTTCCATATCAGCGAGATGATGAAGGTGAAAACATATCTGCTAAAAATTTATATTACAGCGAGTTAACTGGACTTTATTGGGCATATAAGAATTTAAAAGCTGATTATGTTGGTCTGTATCACTATCATCGTTATATGGATTTACAGAATATTAAAATTGAAGATTACGATATCGTATTGCCTAAGAAAAGACATTACTATATCGAAACGATATATGATCAGTACAAACACGCTCATGGTTCTGAAGGGCTGGATGCTGCAAGAGAAATAATAGATAAAGACCATCATGAGTATCTGGAATATTTTGATAAACACATGCTGAAGACAAGCGAACATAACTGCAACATGTTTATTATGAAATACGATATCTTTATTGACTACTGTGATTTTCTTTTTGATATATTATTCAAAATTGAAGAGAAATTAGGAGATGTAGATAGATTATATGGATATATTTCCGAAAGATTATTAGATGTATATATTGATAAAAACGGGTACACATATAAAGAAGTCAATGTAATAGAAACCGAATATATAAACTGGCCAAATAAGATTTATGAATTTCTAAGAAGAAAATATATGAATGACTAAAGAACGCGATTAACAAATGATTGGCTCCGGTTTCAATGGAGACGTTTTGGGTCATTAGCTGCATAAAGAAAAGAAATGATAAATGGAATTTGATAGAAGAAAAACACTAAAAGTGATGATAAGGGATGTTTATAAAGTTCCTTTATCGGTCAAAAAATAATTAAGTTATGTCAAAATAAGACAAATTAATTTTTAACCACGATGGATTGGTTTAAAAAACGAAATAAGATAAAAAGCAAAATAGGATTTATATGATATGAAAGAACTCTTATCGGTGATTGTGCCTGTATATAATACAGAAAAATACTTGAATAGATGTTTACACAGCATCATCAATCAGACATACACAAACTTAGAAATTATTATTGTTGATGACTGTAGCACAGATTCATCTTTGTCGTTTTGTAAAGAAATACAAAAAGAGGATTCAAGAGTTATTGTTGTTTCTAATTATTGTAAAGGAGTTAGTTCCGCAAGAAACTGTGGATTGAACTTAGCAAAAGGCAAATATTTAACTTTTGTTGATTCTGATGATTATTTAGAATTGGACACATATGAGAAAGTAATAAATAACATCGGCGATTGCGATGCATGCTTTTTTGGCTATTATGAGGAATTTGAAGACCAAAACTCTAAGACAGTTTTTTCACCTTTAAAAACCGGAATTGTAAAACGCAATGAAGCAATACTCAATTGCATGTTTCCTAATGAAAATTGTTACTTTACTTCGGTTTGCAACAAAATTTTTGTTAAAGAGAAAGTTAAAAGTTTGTTTTTTGATGATTCATTTGCTGTTGGAGAAGATGAAGTTTGGCTTGTCCAAGCAATTCTTGAAATGTCAAAGGTTTTTTTATATAACAGACCGTTTTATCATTACATTCAAAGGCCAGATAGTACCATTCATTCTGCAGAAAAGATCAGTAATAACTGGAAGTCACATTTGATGGCCAAAGAAAAAGTAATCCAACTAGTTTCTCAAAATAATAATAATTATTATGATTCTATAGTTGCTAAGGAATACAATGATTTATTTAATCTATATGTAAACTTATATTTAGTAGATGGCTATAACGAAAGCCAAGATTTTTATAATAGAATAAAAAAATACAGAGATAAGTTTTTAAATGCGAAAGAATTCAGCCATAAAAGAAAAATAAAATGTTCATTGATGCATTTATTAATTCAGCTTAGAATACCAAAAAAGTGTCTTGTTGGAATTTGGGATTTGACAACTAGCAAGATCAGACAGAACTTCGATAGTAAAATGCAGCACATATAAAACAGTTAGACATAGCAGAAATGACAGAACCAAAAATATCAATAATTATTCCTATATTTAATTCTGAAAAGACCATTGAAAGAGCTATTAATTCAGCTATATCCCAAAGCTATTCAAATAAAGAAATAATAGTTGTCAACGATGGATCTTTTGATAATACAGAAACCATTTTAAAAAAATATGAAGAATCAATTAATATTATTACTACGGAAAACCTTGGTGTTTCTTATGCAAGAAATACGGGAATTAGAAACTCATCTGGCGATTACCTGATGTTCCTTGATTCAGATGATTATCTATTGCCAGATAGTTTGACAATAATGGCGGATAATATTGATGATTCTGACATTTTGTGCTGTTCATTTATTATTAAAGATAATTTAAAAAACCGGAAATACTGTTTTGAAAACAAAGAAATGGATCAAAAACAGTTTGTAAAAAGATTATGTAAAAATGGTTCAAACTTGGATTATATGTATGTTTGGGGCAAACTCTATAAGAAAAGCGTAATGGATGATTATTTGTTTCCAGAAAGTATTAAAATTGGCGAAGACGTTGTTGCGATGATTAGAGCGACATTAAAATCTAATAAAATAAAGACAATCAGTAAAATTGTTTATGTATATGATAGAGGAAAATCTTTTGTTACCAAAAATATGTTTTCAGAAGATTACCTTGATTTATATAATGCATGGGATTTAATTAAAAAAGAATTTGAAAAAACAAATATAAATTATGTTCATTATGCAGACATTAATATCTGGAGACTGGACTATACGATATTAACAAGATTAATGTTATCAGATGACAGAACAAAAAAAGAAAACATCGAATTAATCGCAAATGCAAACAAACGATTAAAAGCAAATTATAGAAGATTGCTTTCTTCAAAAATTGTGTTATCAAGAAAGCTTGCGATTATTTTAGTACTGATCGTTTCAGAGTTATATATTAGATTTAATACATAGGATATAGACTTTTGTTTTAGAAATCGGCAATTATATATGTTAGTATTTGTAAGTAATTCATTTAAATTTGTAAATAACCATGAGTAAGAGATCAATTCCTATTTTTTTAAATATAGACAATGACTATGCGGTTCCAACATATGTTACTTTGTTTTCTATGCTCTGTAATTACCAAGGGTCTTCAGATATATGCGCTTATATTTTGACTAATGAAGCTTTTTCTGAGGGAAACTCTTTTTTACTAAAATCTCTTTCTGAGAAGTTTCAACATATCAAAGTAAAAATATTGAAAATGGATGGAAGTTTCGATTCCGTCTCAATAAATCAGGAACACATAACTCCCGCTTCATTGTATCGTTTGATGATTCCTCGAATCACAGATTCGTTAATTGATGTTAAGGCAGATACCTGTATTTATCTAGATTCAGATTTGGTAGTAGAAGGAGATATCTCTGAACTGTTTAACATTGATATGAAGGGATATTATGTTGGTGGTGTTGGAGACTGGCTTCAATTATATGACGATAGAGAATTGCCTGACATTCCTTCTATGGATAAATATATTAATTCAGGAGTATTATTGATAAACACGAAGCAAATCAACGAAGCAGATGGTTTGAGAGAAAGACTGGAGAAAGAAGGAAATAGAAACGATTTCCTTTATAATGATCAGGATGCTATCAACTCTGTTTTATATGATGGGATTAAAATGTTGCCATTAAAGTATAATGCGATGGCTCCGGATATCTATCAAGAAAACGAAAGTTTTTATAAACAGTATGGAAAAGAAAACATAGAAGAAGCGAGGAAGAAACCTTTGATCGTTCATTTTATTACAGATAAAAAACCGTGGCTTTATAGAACCACAATAATGGCCGATAAATGGTGGAGATATGTAAAAATGCAGGATAAGGAAACAATGGACAATTATATTATTCCTTTTCTTAAATCACATAAAGTTCCACTGTATAAAAGGGCAAAAGAAACAATTAAAACCATCTTAAAGCACATCGGTGTTTATTATTTGATTAAAGGGCAAATTAGATAAGGTTCTTATAACTTAAAAAAGCCCTTTCGGACTTCTTGATATCAATGGTGATTCCCTAGGGATTCGAACCCTAGACCCTCTGATTAAGAGTCAGTAATGAATAGTTGCAATAATGCAGTATTTATAGGTATTTTTTGATATTAGTTTCTTTTATGTACGACCGGATTACGACCTGTTCAAAAACTTAGATTAATCTGTTTGGAATTTACAGATTTGAATTTTTGATATTTGCATTTAATGATAATAAAATTATTACAGGCAGAATATGGACATAAAGATTATCGTCGCCACACACAAACAATATCCCTTGCTGGAAGATGACAGATATCTTCCTGTTTTTGTAGGTGCAGCTTCCTCCGATTTAGATCTACCTTATCAAAGAGACGATGAAGGAGAAAACATATCCATAAAGAATCCATATTACAGCGAATTAACCGGTTTATATTGGGCATATAAGAATTTAAAAGCTGATTATATAGGCTTATGTCATTATCATCGCTATATGGACCTCAGTGATGTAGTAATTGAGAACTGCAATGTTATTCTTCCAAAAAAAGACATTACTACATTGAAACGATATATGATAAATACAGACACGCTCACGGTTCTATGGGATTAGAAACCGCAAGAGAGATAATTGAAAAAGATCATAGTGAATACTTAGAATATTTCGACAGACATATGACTAAAACCAGCGAACATAACTGCAACATGTTTATCATGAAATACAATATCTTTATTGATTACTGTGATTTTCTATTTGATATCCTGTTTAAGATAGAAGAAAAACTTGGAAACATTAACAGGTTATACGGTTATATATCTGAAAGATTGCTGGATGTTTATATAGATAAAAACGGATATAAATATAAAGAAGTAAAAGTAATAGAAACAGAACACATTAATTTGCCAAAGAAGATATATGAATTCTTGAAAAGGAAATACAACAAGAAGGAATTCTATTTAGTTATAAAGAGAATAATGGACATATTATTCTCTTTATTGATGCTTATACCTCTAATATTGCTTATCATTGCTGTAAAGATAATCTATTTATTCAGCGGTGATAATAAACACGTTATCTACAGGCAGAACAGAGTGGGAAAGCAGGGAAAACTGTTTGAAATATACAAAATCAGAACCATGACCCCTGATGCCGACAAACAGCTGAGCAGACTTCTAGAAAACAGCGATAAACAGAAAGAATGGGAAGAATACCATAAATTCAAAGATGATCCAAGGGTTACCCCAATCGGACTGTTCCTAAGAAAGACATCGATCGATGAATTCCCGCAGTTCATCAATGTATTGAAGGGAGACATGTCTGTTATTGGCCCAAGACCCTTAATAGAAGGAGAACTTGAACTGCATAACGGTGATAAGAAATACTGGAAAGTAAGACCAGGCATCACCGGATGGTGGGCATGCAACGGAAGATCCAATATGAAGTATGATGAAAGGCTCCAATATGAATACTATTATGTGGATAATGTATCACTGTTGCTTGATATGAAAGTATTCTTTAAAACAATAAGCTGTCTTTTGCAAAAAGATGGATCATTTTAACTGCAATAATTTTCTTTTGGTTTGTCTATAGAGAAAACTATATAACATATTAAGATGTATGAAATTTGAAAAATCTAAAATGTGATACTTTCAGATCTATTAATAAATGTGTTCGCCTCGAACTTTAAAATAAGAATTTGCTTTTAATTATTGCGTAATTTTGAATTATTACTATTTTGTTACACGCTTTAGATTTTGATAGTTTAAATATTCAATACTTTACAAAGCCAATTATTTATTCTGTTTTCTGAATTTACTTTATCCCATAAAACTGTATATACTTTTGAGAGCAACAACGATACTGTAAATACTGTAATAATAGAGATTGGAATTACAATAATACTGTTCCAATTATATAATCCAAAAAATGAAAGAAGATTATTTTGAAAATTCAAGTAGCCCGCATGAAACAAATAAATAACAAACGCATGTTTTGACAAAGACTCTATCGTTTTTGATTTTTTAACTTCCATTTTTGAAAAGCCTGTAAATATTAATATTGATGCAATTGATATTACTGGATTAAAACATCCAATTATTGTATATTTCTCATCAGCTTCTGAAAGACTTAATACCATTGAGTGATAATATTGCACAGATGTTAAACAAACCAGTAAAATCAAAGAAATCAATAAGAACAGTATTGCTGCTTTATTATTTTTCACAGATTTTTTTCTGATTACAAACCCAATTAATAAATACCCAAGAAAGCACACCTGTTTGGATATTGCCCAGTTTAATTCGAATTTACTAGTATAACCACTTATCACACAAATAAAAAATAAAAACCAAGATATACGTTCAAAAGCATTGTCTCCAATAAGCTTTTTAAAGCGAATTATAAAAGGAATGGCTATATACAAACCAATTAAAGCATATAAATACCACATATGGTAATATGGTGCACCAATCAAAAGAGCTTTAATTGGATCAAGTAGTATCTTTATAGGTTTGTTTCTAATTACAATTTTTGCGAATTGAATTAGTTCGCTATATAAAAAATACAAAATTGTAAATATGATTGAGGTTGAGCCGATTGAATTCATTGATTTGCGATAAAATTCTTTCCAATTTGCGTTCTCTTCTTTTGATAACAAGAACGCTCCTGAAAGCATCAGAAAACAAGGAACCGCAAATCTTGAAAGTGTATTATATAGCAAAGATACCATAACGTTTGCAGGGTTAGAAATATTGAATGATGAATACTTTGTTAGAGGATCTGTTATTGCTTCTTTATATACAGTGCTAACGTGTATTGATATTACTGCAACGCAACATATAACCCTTAGCAAATCAAAATTGTTTTCTCTATCGTTTTCTTTCATATTTTATTAAGATATTGCTGACATAATCATAGATTCGCATATGTGTCAAAATGACTTTTATAGTTTCTGTTAGTTTTTCTGATATCGGAGCTTTGTGCAAGGATTAATGTTGGTATCTATAATCCAATCCTAATCAGTTGTATATTCAATCTTAATCTATTCATTAAGACCTTTATTTTTTATATTCCTATCAAACCAGGAAACAAACTTTTTATAAAAATCTTCTGGGTATACGTCTTTTTCATCACGAGTATCGAAGAAATCATATATGAGTCCAGTAAATATTTCCCTTGCATCTATTATTTTGCTGAAAAAGAATGCTTTTTGTTCAGGAGAAAGGGATTGCCCGTATGGTGAGTTTTCAAAAAACTTAAGAATATATTCATCACTAAAGGAATGGATGCTATAAGACCGGAACCCTTTACCATAAATTGTAATGTATTGGCTAATATTCTCCATGTCGATTTTTTCTATCTGTTCGTTTTTGGATTTCAGATATTCATTGAGAAAATCAGGATCCAAAAGAACTATCGGATCAATTTCAAGATAGCTGCATATCTTCTCAAAATTCTCTTTGTTTTCCATGCGATTGAAATTCACGGCTCTATAAATTGTGTTTTTCCCTATGCCTACAATATCGGCAAGAGCTTGCTGAGTAATCCCTTTGCTTTTTAATATCAATCTGAGCAACTGGCCATTCAAATAAAATGATTTTTTTGTTGAATTATGGTTTGCCATGTAAAAATTATATCATTTATCACCAAATAAAGATGAAATAATTGAAATCACCTAAACAAGGTGATATATTATATATGAATAAATCACCTTGAAATGGTGATTAATAAGGAGGAACTAATGGAAAGAATATTAAGAGTGAAACAGATTGCAAAAGAACTTAACATCAGCAAGTCTACGGCCTGCAGGCTGGTAAAGCAGGTCAATGATCATTACGGGATAGACCCCAAGAGGATGCCGATAGAAGGAAGCTGCCCTGAATGGGCATTCAACGAATATTTCCAGCTGAATAGGGACAATAAACGAAATGCCGGCTAAGAAAAGAAAAGATGGCTACTATGAGATATCCACAACAATCGGAGGAAAAAGGAAACATTTTTATGGCACTACAGCGTATGAAGCTGAAGAGAAAATGTGGAGAGCGATCATAAACTATAAGGATAACGATTCTGATAAACCAGAAAGTCATCAGACATTTGGTGAAATACGTGACGAATGGTACGCAACAAAAAAGAACTATGTAGAGGCTGCCACCAGAAGGATGTATGAGGTTGACTGCTTCAGTAGAATCAGTAGTCTCAACAAGAAACCCATTTCAAAAATCGATGTGAAGGATATCAATTCCATCATGTTGCCGTTACGTGATAAGACAAATATCGCTGAAAAGGTGTATATGTGTATGAATCAGATATTCAAATACGCTGTAAGAAAAGGAATAATTGTTTCTAATCCAATGGATCCGATTACCAGACCCAAGAACAGGACAAATGAGAAAACCAGGAGAGCATTGACCGAAAACGAAAAGAAGGTTATCGAAAAAACCGAATGGAATAAACGGCAGGAGCTTCTTCTTAAACTGTTTCTGGATTACGGTTTGAGAAAGCAGGAAGCAACTGCACTTCAGAAAAAGAATATCGATCTGAAAAACAGAACTATAATCATTGATCACGCAAACGACTATACGACAAGTGTTCCAAGAACAAAGAAACCAAAATCTGTTGCAGGAAACAGAATAGTTCCACTACTTGATGATGATGTCCGTTATTTCGAGAAACTGATTAACGAAATGAAGGAGGACGATTATCTTCTGCAGATGTTCGGCGGAAGAGCCCTAACAGAAAATAGTTACAGGCAGCTCTGGGATTCTGTTCGCAGAAGGATGAGAAAGACCGCAGGGGCAATGGGCCTTGAGATACCGGGAGATCTGACACCAAGAATGTGCAGACACGAGTACTCGATCAGGATCATGAATCTCTCTGAAAGAGAACAGATGTATCTGATGGGACACGAAGACATCTCGACGACACAGAAGAATTATCAGACCATCGGAGTTGAACACATAAACAGAAAGGAGCTAAACAGGATCAGCAAAATGAAAAATGGATCCCCCAGTTCCGGCAAGAAGTAAGAGATCCATCGTTTGCAGATAAAAGAACCGTGCTTTTATCTATGTTCATTCTAACATCGCAGGCACGGTTTGAAAGCAAAAGACAATGAAAGAAGTAAGAACCGTAGAAGAAATACTGAAAGATGATTCTCTGGAGAATATCTGGATCTGGGATGGAATAATCAGAACCAATACCGTCAATATCTTTTCCGGAGACGAGAGCTCCGGAAAGACGACTTTGATGGTCAATCTGTGCAAAGCGATATCAGACGAGGAAGATTTCCTCGGCTTTAAGACCAGGAAGCAGAAGATCCTGTATCTTTCATCAGAAATGTCGTCAAGAGACATCTCGCTGATATTCGAAAAGATCAATCTGAAGAATACCGGAAACGTAAAGGTTATGGAACTGCAGAACGATCCGCTTTCGATATTGCAGTACAAGTTTACTGAAGCTGATCTGATCATCATCGATCTGTTCATTCAGCTAATGATCGCCGAAGGGAAGGATCCTAACGTGTATAAGGAAGTCAACGAGATGTATTCACAGTTGCGCGGATGTATTGAAGAAGGAAATAAAACGATTATCCTGGTGCATCATCTTAACAAGCTGGGAGAGATCAACGGCAGCGTCAGCATCGGCGGAGCATCCGATACCAGAATGATCCTGTCGATGCCGGATAAAAGACAATCACAGGAAAGGATACTGTCGGTGTATGGCAAGAGCATCGAGCAGAAAGATATCAACATCTGTTTTGACTTTTCTTCCAGAATAATGTCCCTTGCGGAAAAAAGCAGCGACAACAGGATCGAAAACGAACTGGCCTACATCATTGAACAGGTGATCAAACGGGAAAAAGTATCCGGCAACTGTCAGGAAGTTTCGGCCATACTTGGTCTTTCCCGATTTGGAAGGAACCCTAATTCGCTGAAAAGATACCTTAATTCAAATATCATTGCACTTGAGGAAAACGATATTGAATACATCTCCGAGAGATCATCTAAAGAAAGAACGATAACACTGTTATACAGGCAGAAATGACACAATGACACTTTCTAGGGGGTACCCCTATAAAAGTGTCATACTGTCACAAACAGGAAGGAAACAAATGTTAAAACTGAGAATTGAAGGCAAAAATACGGATATACAGGAGTATCTGAAATACATTCATGCAGATGAAGTATTTGAAGTTAATAGCATATCCTCGTTATATCCAAACAGAAACAGCGTTTATTTCAGATGCTATCTGGAAATTGAACTGAAAGATCAGAAAGAAGGTAATATTGATGAATAAGGTTATATCCGTACAATCCACTAAAGGCGGATGCGGCAAGACTACCACCAGCATAAACCTTGCTGTAGGACTCTCGGAAAAAAATAAGGTGTTGCTTATAGACAACGATCCGCAGGGCAATGCATCAAAGAGATTCTTCGAAGATTTCAGGAATATCGATGGTATCTGTGAATTGCTGAGAAAAGAAAAGACGATTGAAGAATGTGTTCACCATACGAAGTTTGAAAACTTAGATATTCTTCCATCCAAAAGGAGTTTATTTCTTCTCAAGAAGGAGATGCTTAATGCTTCGCATGGCATCCAGCAGACAAGACTGCTCAGATCCATTCAGCCGATAAGAAATGAATATGATTACATAATCATCGATACCAATCCGGATGTGGATCTACTTATATCTAATGCTCTGTCCTGTTCGAACATGGTGATCATACCAGTCAATCCAGATGCCGACAATATCGAACTTTCCGATTCCATTGAGGGCATGAATCTAACTTTGCAGAACATCATGGAAGCTATTGAAGAAGGTGAGATCTCATCAATGGAAATTAGGATCCTGCTTACCATGGTCGACCATACAAATGCATCTAGAGCCTTTGAAGAGTATTTGAGAATGCAGTACAGCGATCTTATTCTTGATACAACGATCAACTATCAAGCTGCTCCAATCAAAAACAAGGACAAGTCCGGAGGATTTGTGATTGAGAAGGCCAATACGAAAATAGGTAAATGTTACAAGAAATTGACCGAAGAGGTCGAAAGGATTTCCTGATGGAAGAAAACGTTACAAGAGGACTGTTCAACATCGATTCGATCAACGAAGCTTCCAAGGGAAAGGTCAGATCCATAGATGTTGACCAGTTAAGGGAGAACAGACTCAACAGTATCTACTCCCAGGATGACATCGATCTGCTTAAGGAAAACATCGAAGAGTTTCAGCTTTCCCAGCCTCTGATCGTCAGAAAGAATGATGATAGCAGTTATACGATACTGTCTGGTCACAGGCGATTCAAGGCCTGTAGGAAGCTGTTCGAGGAAGGAAAGAATCTTTACTTCTTCGACAAGGAATTCGTCAATCAGATCCCGTGCGTGGTCGACAACAGGATCTATTCGAATGAAGATGATGAGTTCCTGGCGATCGTCTCCTCGAACGCCTCAAGAGTATTGTCATCTGATGAAAGGAAAGCAATCTACGTCAGACTGAAGGAAATATATGACCGCAAATGTACTGCCGGAGAAAAGCCCAAGGGAAGGGAACGAGAGATCATTGCCTCATGGATGGGCGTGACGGACAGGACGATCCAGAACTATAAAACCAAGACTGCTCCGGAAAAGGTGCAATCTCAGAACAACAAGGGAAAGATCGTCAAGAAACTGACCAGTCTGGAGAAGTACTTCACCGACATTGAACTTGGTGGTTATAGTCAGAACGATATCGATGAAATAAGGCAGACAGCCATTCCGGCAATCAACGCCGTAATGGGAAAACTGGATATTGGTACCGATGAGCTCTAAAAAAAACGTGGAAAACTTTCCACGTTGTGAATGTATATGTCGGTATATACGTAAAAATGAACGGGTAAACAGATATGTTGATAATTATGTGTTTATACTGTTCGACTAAAACAGATTTTTACCATTTAAATAGATAAATAGTTAGCGGTATCCTAACAGCAAAGTTGATATCATCCCATTTAACCTATTGTGTCAGGGAATGCTTTGCGGCAGGCATTATTAGCCTTTTGTGAAAGTATCTGCAGATGCCTAATTGCGTATGAAACGCTGAATAAGATTTCATAGGTCTGATCACACCGGAAAGATGATCCGTTGAAGCTGCTAACCGTAAATTCCGCAGCATGCTTGGCAAGCATCAAAAAGCGCCTAGTCACACATAAGACGATAAAAAGTGTATTCTTTAGTGCTCATTCGCACAAAAGAGGCGAAAGCCTTAACTATGGGAAGAAAAGATAAGAAGTATTCTGCAGGACTTCATGATCAGGCTTACAGCAGGCTGACATCGATGCTTTCCTTCGGCGAAAGCAAGACCGAGGCAAAGAAAGACGGTTCTATCCGTAATAAGATCTTTTCAAGAAGCACTTACAGGACATACTGGAAACACATCAAATATTATCTTGCATATCTGAAAGAGAATCATCCGGAATGTACGACGCTTAAGAAGGCCAGAAACCATGTAAGTGAATGGCTAAAGATAAGAGAGGAAGAAGGCCACTCCGCCTGGACGATCCAGACCGAAGCAAAGGCTCTGGGAAAGCTGTTTGATATCAGCCCGGATGATCATGATTACTACGATCCGCCTAAAAGACGCAGAAAAGATATCAAAAGATCACGACTGCAGGCAAAACGCGATATGCATTTTTCAAAAAAAAACAATCATGAATTCATCTGCTTCTGCAAATCGACAGGAGAAAGAATCAGCGAAGTCTCAAAGCTTAAGGGAAAGGATCTTGTCACAAGATCAGATATCATTAAGGAAAATGCAACAGCAAAGGACGGCACATGGCACAAGACTGCATTGAAAGATGCACTGTGTTTTGAAGACGAATACTATCTTCATATATTTGGCAAAGGTGGAAGGGAAAGGTATTCGCCGATAATTGGTGAACATGCAGATATGGCTGTCTCAAGAATGAAGGCAACTCTTCCTGAAAACAAGGTATGGCCGCATATTCCTAGTAACGCTGATATCCATTCATACCGATCGGAATATGCAACCGCTATATATAAACGATATGCCAGGAATATTGATGACATTCCCTATGATGAAATAAACAAAGGAACAGGAAAGAGATATCAGTCCGGTGTATATGTCTGCAGGAAAGATGAACGTGGAAAGAAACTCGACAAAAAAGCGATGCTGATGGCCTCAAAGGCTTTAGGCCATAACAGGATCGAAATAGTTGCGAATAACTATATTAGAGGTTTATAGGAATGGATGAATTAGAAGATCTAAAAAAGGAAAATCAGGATCTGAAAGAAGAGATCAAAAAGATCAGAAGCTTTAATGAAAGCTTGATCCGCCAGGTTAAAGAAAGGGCAAATGCTTCAAAAGGACAGTATCCGAAGAAGCGGCACTCTGGTTATTCACTGGTGTCTTCAGCTCAGAAGGAATACCGCTACTACAAAAACGGAAACCATAAGACAGCGTGGATTTTTGAGACTGTCTTTCAGACACCATATGACATAGGTTTCAAACATGAAGATGTCTTGGATACTGTGCATGATGATCTGTATGAAAGAAATGACGATGATAAAACGGTTATCGAAATACTTGGATTTTCCGATTACCTTGACTATAAAACGTATTCCGAAGTATATGAGGGAGACGTTTACAGGGATATGAAATCCAATCTGATCGATCAATATAAGAAGCAATATGATACATATTACGTACCTGATGATGTATTGGACAGAATTAGAGGTTATTCCGAAAAAATCATTAAGAACTGTTGTTTCAATTTGAATATCAGAATGAACGGCAAAGCAGGATATTGGGAGATGAGCATCAATCATGCCGAACCGTTGAAGAATCTGCCGCGGGAATTTCGATTTCCGACAAAAATGAAAAAGAAGAAAAATGATGTCAACAGCAACGAAAAAGAAGATAAGTGAAGAGATAAAGATCGAAAAAGGCAAAGAGGGAGAGCAGATCGTTCAGCAGGCTCTTGAAGAAGCTTTGGACATTTTGAAGATCAAGTATAGGATATACAACAATGTCTATCTTCAGTTTCCTTCATCATACGGAAACAAATACGGGTTTACCACCGAGATCGATCATGTTGTTGTTACGGACCAGTTTATTTTTGTTGTGGAAACAAAGAACCAGTCATATTACAATGACTTTTTTAAAGAAAGCAGAAACAATGAATACTGGCATCTGAATGACGATAAGCATACAACGGTGATCAATCCAATGATTCAGAATTATTATCACAAGATGGTCCTCTCAGAGCAATTGGGTATAGATAGAGAAGCGATTCTTCAAATAGTGTGTCTGAAAGATATCCCTCCCGACAAGAGAAGTCACCCGTACGAAGACTATCGCTGTATAAACAGTCGCTATTTATTGTTTGAAGATGAGAATTTTGTTGATATCCTTTGCAAGCTCTTTATTTCCAGAAACCAAAATCATGGATATGATTTTGAAGATATCCTCATCAAGAT
>JAEEGL010006835.1_pt1 | contig 14670 bp, 10 predicted proteins | sample 9134231 | NCBI WGS metagenome assembly JAEEGL01 (sample SAMN16246548, study PRJNA631951) | gut metagenome | biome: gut microbiome; feature: rumen; material: fiber-attached | host: Bos | place: Iran: Karaj | collected 2018-10 | reverse complement strand
CTCTCGCGGAATGCACGGTGTACCTGGCATCATCTCCCAAAAGCAATGCTTCATATATGGCCCTGGAGGAGGCCCTTCAGGTGGCTAAGGAAGATAAGACCCGCGCAGTGCCCCTTCACCTTCGCAACGCCCCTACGAAGCTGATGGAGGAACTCGGGTATTCTGACGGATACAAGTATGCCCATGATTACCCGGGGCACTTCGTGGACCAGGAATTCATGCCTGCCGGCCTGGAAGGACGGGTGTTCTATCATCCCGCCCCCAACAAGCATGAGGATGCCCTGAAGGCTTATCTGCAGGCCTGCTGGCCGAAATATTACTCTAAATAAATAAAGGCAGTCGGAACTTGGATACACGTTCATCAGAACGGATATCCTATACCGAAATGGAAGGCATTGTTGGCCCCTTTGAGCCATGCCCGAGGGCTGATAATACGTGACCCTTCTGGCTTGGAAGGATCTACCAGCTTCATGCCGAAATCTATTCGTAGAAGGATGAAATCCAGATTGACACGCAGGCCGGCGCCCCAGTCTGCCGCCAGGCTTTTGTAGAAGTCATTCAGCCTGAACGCGCCCAGGCGCCCTTCGGCCGTGTCTTCATATTTCAGGTTCCAAACGTTGCCTACGTCTGTGAACAGGGCTCCTTCAAGTTTCCAGAACAACTTGAAACGGTATTCCAGATTCGTTTCCAATTTGATGTCACCTGTCTGGCTGGGGATAATGAAAGCATCGTCGCCAGCCGAGAAACCCGGGCCCAGCGCCCTGGCCTGCCAGCCTCTCATGCTGCTTGCGCCACCCGCATAGAACTGCTTTTCGAAAGGAAGCGCGGATGAATTCCCATAGGCATAGCCGGCGCCTATGAGGAACCTGGTGGAAACCGCGCTCGCTTCATCCAGACGCCATGTGCGTCCCGCTGAATATTCCGCCCGCACGTACTGGGCGAACGGAGAACCTCCTATGCAGTAGGAGCCATCGGCGTTGCTGCTCATGAACTTTTTGAAAAGACTTAGCACATTGCCGGAAACATCCATGCTGAGGCGGTGGAAATGATAATCCCCGGAGGGTACGATTTCCGTGCTGGAATTGTAATACAGGACAGCTCCCACACCGGCATCCAGATGGTCCTGATAGGAATACCGCATGTATGGATTGTTCGAAAGTGTTTTGCTGAAGGCGGCATCAAGGCCGTAGAGCTTGACGAAATTGACCTGCAGGGGATATAGCTGGTAGCTCACATTGTGCCTTGTGATTCCGGAATAGCCGTAGTTCACGGAGACGACGTTCCTGGTGTACTCGGGTCTGTTCTGGTGATTGAACGCCAGATTGACCTCGGTCCTTGGAATCGCAGAACGGCGGAAGAGGCTGTATGGCAGTCCCAGGAACCTGGGGAAACTCAGTCCGGCGGAGATACCGTATTCCGTGGCTTTTGTGTCGTCGTTCAGCTTGAACTGGAAATCCCCGTTGAAACCCAGGTTCAGCCACTCTCCCCCATGGAAAATGTTCTTGTGGAAGAAACTGATCTGAGGCGATACACCCATCAGCCCGGACGAGTTGCTGGAGCCTTCCAGATTGACCTTGAACCCCTGCACCGGGGAACGGGTCAGGTTGATGCTGCAGTCCACGCTGCTGCTGTCCGTCTGGGTCATCTCGATGCTTACTCCACTGAAAAGTTTGATTGCGGAAAGCCTGCTATATGTTGTTGCAACGGCGTTTTCGCTGTACACATCGCCGGGTTTCACGGTATTCAGGCCTTTCAGCACCGATTCCCTGAACTGAAGGTCCTTGGGAAGACTGATGGAAACCTTGCCTATGGTGTATTTGTTAAGAGGCATTGAACTTGCCTGGGACTGGCTTCTCTCATACTCGCGGACCTTGTATTTGAGCAGCGTATAGCCGCCCAGAGTGTCCGCCTCGAAAGAGTAGTTGTTTTTGCTGAGGGAATAATAGCCGAGATTGCGGAGACGGGCTGCAGACCGCACGGTTTCCTGCTCCAGTATCTGCTCGGAAAGGAAATTCCCTTTCAGCAGGGATGACACCTGCGACGTGTCGGCATAGAAATCAGATGCAAAAGGCTCATATCCGGGCACTTCATATTGAATCTCATCCACAACGTGCCTGCCGCCCAGCGTCACCATATAATTGACTTTTATCTTTTTCGCCTTACGGACGGTAGCGCTGTCCACCTTGCAGTCGTAATAGCCAAGATAGTGGAGCCTGTTGGTGATATTGGATATGGAAGTCCCTACCGATCCCTCGTCATAGACAATAGGCGGCGTTCCCAGTTTGTGCCACAATCCATCCTTTTTGGACCAGTTATAAACATAGATGAATGGATTGAATCCCAGTATTCCCCCGCTCTCATCGTTTTGGCGTATGTAATTGCTGACTTCACCGGTATTGAAGTAAGGGTCGTCAACAATGGTTACGATATTTTCTTCCAGCCTGTACTGCCCGTCTTCGAGCACCCGTGTGGTGCTGCACGAGAAGAGCAGAACGCAAAAAGCAGACAAGAAGAGTATTCGTTTCATATCTTACAAATATAACAATAATTTGCTATTTTTGCATTGATGGATACACTCAGCAACAAGGATATCAAGTTCATCCGTTCCCTTCACGAAAAGAAGTTTCGCGATGAATTCGGGATGTTTATAGTGGAAGGAGAAAAGATGGTTGCCGAAGCCTCAGCTTCCGGCCTTGATGTCGTCATGACAGTCCGCAGGGACGAGGTCGGCGGGAATGTCATGGAACGCATCAGCGCATGCAGCAGCCCGTCCCCGGTGATAGCCGTAGTGCGAAAGCCCGCTCCCGTTTCTTTCCCTGCCTCCGGCCTGTGCCTGGCCCTGGATTCCGTCCGGGACCCTGGTAATATGGGAACCATACTGCGTCTGGCTGATTGGTTCGGCCTGGACTGCATCTTCGCATCTCAGGACAGCGTTGAGGTCTTCAACCCCAAGGTGGTTCAGGCGTCGATGGGAGCAATATTCCGCAAGAAGCTGATATACTGCGACATAGCCGACAAATGCAGAGAGTTTCTCGAAGCCGGGATGGATGTGTTCGGCACTTTCCTTTCGGGAGAGGATATCTATAAGGAATCCCTTCCGGGGGAAGGTTTGATAGTGATGGGAAATGAGGCGAACGGCATCAGCGATGCCGTGGCAGCCAGGTGCAGCAGAAGGCTCACCATACCCTCATTCGGCGGCGGCGCGGAGTCTCTCAATGTGTCCATCGCCGCTGCAATAGTCGTTTCGGAATTCAGGAGATGGAAGTAATATACCAGGTGCTGCCCAGATTCTGGGGCAAAGGCAAGTTTTCGGACTGGGATACTAAGACCTTCAGGTATCTCAAATCATTGAATGTCAGTGCGGTATGGTACACGGGAGTGATCCGCCACGCAAGCGCCCTGCCTTATGTGAAAGGTGACCCCGGATCCCCCTATTCCATCGAAGATTACCACGATGTGAACCCCTACCTGGCTGATGTGCCGGAAAAGAGGATGGAGGAGTTCGAAAAATTGGTCTTGAGGACCCACAAGGCCGGTCTGAAGGTCATCATAGACTACGTTCCGAATCATGTCAGCCCGGACTGCCGGGACGTTCCCAAATGCGCCTATTGCGATTACGATTGGACCGACACCCTGAAGGTAGATTATTCTCATCCGGATACCTGGGGAAAGATGCTGGAGATAGTTCTGTTCTGGGCCGGAAAGGGAGTGGACGGATTCCGTTGCGATATGGTGGAAATGGTGCCCCCTGAGTTCCTGAAATGGCTGATTGCCGAGGTGCGCAGGCGCTACCCGAAGATGCTTTTCATAGGCGAGGTTTACGACAGAAACAACTACCGCCGCTACATAAAAGACTTGGGCTTCAATCTTCTGTACGACAAATCCGGATTCTACGACTATGTACGGGCGATAATCCGCAACGGAGCTTCCGCCCGCAACCTGACGCGCAACTGGCAGTTCCTCCAGGACCTCCAGCCGAATATGCTGAACTTTCTGGAAAACCACGATGAACAGCGCTTCGCTTCTCCCTTTTATGCAGGAGATGCCCGCAAGGCCTTCCCCGCCCTGGCTGCAGGAGCGCTCTTCAACGGGGCGTCTTTTATGATTTACGCCGGACAGGAAGTGGGGGCGGATGCTGCTGAAGGAGCAGAGGGCAGGACATCCATCTTCAATTGGACCAGCCCTGCGCAGCTGGAGCATCTGTCCCGTTATATTCACAGTGGCAAGGGCCTGGACGCAGAGGAGTCAAATATCCTGGCAGAATACAGAAGGATCCTGGGTTTGCTGGATCTCCCCCAGTTCCGCGAGGGAGAAGTATATGACCTCTGCTGGTGCAATTCAATTTTGTATGGATTCGACCCTGAGAAGCATTTCGCATTCCTGCGCTATAAGCGTCTGCCGCGCAAAAGAAAAGCAGACGCCACGCTGGTCGTCTGCAATTTCTCGTCCGAGCCTGTAGATATGAAAATCAATCTGCCCGAAGATTTGCGTCAGAAAAAGGAACTGTCCTGGCTGCCTCAAAGGCCGGGAGTCCAGTTCAGCGCTCCATATGATGCATATACTATCCCTTTGACATCTACGCAGTAAAGGGCTGAGCCATAGACAAACAGGGATTCCGGTTCGTTGGGTATGCCGGCTTCCTTCAGGTCTCTGGCCCAGATTTCCTTTCCATTGGAAAGATCGTAACAGACAACTGCAGAATCTCCGCCCATACCGTAAACCTGGTAGAGTTTTCCGAAACGGACTACAGCTCCCTGGGTAGCGAGACGGAAACCATATACCCTTCTGTCCAGGATGTCGGACGGGTGGAGTTCAACGATGCTTTCATCGGGCTCCGGCAGGGCAAATTTGATTATCTGCAATCCGTTTCCGAAACGTGCGTCGTTCCAACTTTCTCTGCTATAGCCTGTTATATAAAGGAATCCGGCATCGCAGTCGATAGCGAGATTAGGATACCATACGCCCATCTGTACAGGAGACGGCAACTCGATTGTCTGAATCTGGGTAAGGGAGTAGTCGCCCTTTGAACCGGATACGTTGAATACACAGATGCAGTGCTCGTCTCTGTTCTCCTGGCTGACATAGATGAGAGGGAACTTCAAGCCATTGACGCTCCGCACATTAGCATTGTTGCAATGCCAGGTCTTGTGGCCATTCAGAGGAATACGCTGCAGATGCTTTTTTTCCGAAATTGAATATACATCTACTGCCTTGGCTCCATCGAAAAACTGGAAAATGCAGCCGTCAATCTGAACTCCTCCCTGCCGTGAACCGGGCGAAGCCACAGGCGGCACTTGTTGGAATTGTTCCGTGAAAAACTGGGCATTTGCGCTCAAGGCGGCGCAAAATGCGAAAACAGTGATTAAAAAGGCCTTTTTCATAAGTGTAGCAAAGATACGAAAAGTCTATGCAGTTTGCTTGTTTTTTCTTAACTTTGCGTGCGTAGATTAGTAGATATATCACTTTACATCATTATGAAAGATTCAATAATCATCCTTTGCGGCGGCGGCCCTGCTCCGGGCATGAACACCGTCGTTTGCTCCGTTGCTAAAACCTTCCTTTCCAATGGTTATCGCGTAATCGGCCTTCACGGCGGATATTCCGGGCTCTTCAGCAAGGCTCCCCGCACCGAAGACATCGACTTCTTCAAGGCAGACGCATACTTCAACCGCGGCGGTTCCTATCTTCAGATGAGCCGCTTCAAACCTACGGACGAAGATTTCGAGAAAAACTTCAATCTCGGGCTTTTCAAAGACAACAATATCAAGTTGCTGGTCACCGTCGGAGGAGATGATACCGCTTCTACTGCGAACCGCATTGCAAAGTTCCTCGAGGCCAAGCAGTATCCTATCCACAACATCCACGTGCCCAAGACCATCGACAACGACCTTCCCCTTCCCGGCAATGCCCCCACTTTCGGCTTCAACTCTGCCAAGGACGAAGGCGCGCACCTTGCGCGCACCGTGTATGAGGATGCCCGCACTTCCGGCAACTGGCTGCTGATCAGCGCAATGGGCCGCAGCGCCGGACACCTTGCCCTCGGAATCGGCGAGGCTACCCACTGCCCTATGACCATCATCCCCGAGATGTTCAACAAGACTGCCATAAATCTCGACAAGATAGTCAAACTGGCGGTTTCCGCCATCATCAAGCGCAAGATCCTCGGAATCCCCTATGGCACCGTAGTTGTCGCTGAGGGCGTTTTCCACGATCTCGATCCTCAGGAAATCAAGAATGCCGGCGTCACCATGACCTACGACGAGCACGGTCATCCCGAACTCGGCAAGATCAGCAAGGCAGTCCTCTTCAACGACATCCTCGAGAAGGAATTCAAGAAGATAGGCCTCAAGATCAAGACCCGTCCCGTGGAGATTGGCTACGACGTGCGCTGCCAGGACCCTATCGGCTACGACCTCACCTACTGCACCGAACTGGCCATGGGAGCTTATGAGCTGTTTGCAAAAGGTGAAACCGGCTGCATGGTGTATGTCGATGCTGACGGCGAGGCCCATCCCCTTTACCTGAAAGACCTGCAGAATGCGGAAGGAAAGATTCCTCCGCGCCGCGTGAATATCGACGGCGGCACCGCCCAGAACTACTTCGCGCATATCTGCCATTATATCACCCCTGCCGATTACGAGGCAGCGAAGAAGTACGTCCCCAACCCCGAGGAGTACGACTTCAGGAAGATCCTGGGCTGGTAAGCCATAATGGACCGCGAGGCAGCACATAGCAGGATCCTGGAACTCAGGAGCATCCTGGAGGAAAACCGCCGGCTGTATTATGTCGAGAATTCCCCCAGGATTTCCGATTTTGAGTACGATTCCCTGGAGCATGAACTGGAAGCCCTGGAGGCGGAATTCCCCGAATTCGCCTCCACCGACTCCCCTACACACACGGTCGGAAGCGACCTTGTGCGGGAGTTCGTGCAGCGTCCTCACCGCTATCCCATGCTGTCTCTCGGCAACACCTATTCCATCGCCGAGGTGGAAGAGTTTTCCGCCAGGGCGGACAAGGCTCTCGGCACCGCCTTCACCTATTGCTGCGAGCTCAAGTTCGACGGCACCGCCATCTGCCTGACCTACAGGCATGGGCGCCTTGTGCAAGCCCTGACCCGCGGCGATGGCATAGTGGGAGACGATGTCACGGAGAATGCCAGGCGCATCTCCAACATCCCCCATCAGCTTCACGGAGATTATCCAGATGAATTCGAAATCCGAGGCGAGGTGCTGATGCCTTACAGCGCGTTCGACAAACTCAACGAACTCCGGGCGCTGGATGAAGAGCAGCCTTTCGCCAATCCTCGCAATGCGGCTTCCGGCTCCCTCAAGCTTCTGAATCCGGATGAGGTTGCAAGGCGCGGCCTCTGGTGCACCCTGTATCATATTCCGGCCCAGAGCCTGGACTTTGAATCACACGACCAGGCCCTCCGGGCTGCTGCGTCCTGGGGCCTTCCGGTATCGGACGACCGTCGCATCTGCAAGGATATCGACGAGATAAAGGCCTTCATTGACTATTGGGATACAGCCCGCAAGAACCTCCCTTATGCCACTGATGGCGTTGTCATCAAGATAAACGAGATGGCATTCCAGCGCGAGCTGGGTTATACCGCCAAGTCGCCCAGGTGGGCCGTGGCATACAAGTTCAAGGCCGAACAGGCCCTCACACCCATCCTTTCCATAGACTACCAGGTAGGCCGCACCGGAGCGATCACTCCGGTAGCCAACCTTGAGCCCGTGCTGCTTTCCGGCACCATGGTCAAGCGTGCCACTCTGGTGAACGAAGACCAGATCCGTGCCCTGGATATTCACGAGGGCGATTATGTCTATGTTGAGAAGGGCGGCGAGATTATTCCCAAGATTACGGCCGTGGAGCTTTCCAGACGCAAGCCTGGAGCCCGCAGGCCCGAGTTCCCCAAGACCTGCCCGGACTGCGGCACTCCCCTGGTTCGTGAGGAAGACGAGGCCAAGTGGTTCTGCCCTAACAGTGATGGTTGCCCCATGCAGATAAAAGGGGAACTGCTTCATTTCAGCGGACGCAAGGCGATGGATATCCTGGCCGGAGAGGCAACTGTGGACCAGATGTTCAGCCTCGGCCTTGTGCGCACCCCTGCCGACTTTTACGACCTTTCGCTTCACCAGCTAAGCGGTCTTGAAGGGTGGAGGGAGAAGTCTGCGCTGCGTTTCCGCGCCAGTCTGGACAAATCCCGCGAGGTTCCCTTCGAGCGCGTTCTCTTTGCTCTTGGAATCCGATATGTGGGAGAAACAACTGCCAAGACCGTTGCCAGGTATTTCAAGGACATCGATACCCTTGCTTCTGCCACCGAGGAGCAGCTAAAGGAAGTTCCGGATGTTGGTGACGTCTGCGCAAAGAGCATCTTCGATTATTTCCGTGATGAGTGTCATCTGATTGAAATCCAGAGGCTTAAGGCTGCTGGGCTTCGATTCGGAGTTGAAGAAGCCCATTCTGCCGCATCGGATGCCCTGGCCGGGAAAACCATAGTCATTTCCGGCACCTTCAGCATTTCACGGGATGAAATGAAGGCGCTTATCGAGTCGAACGGCGGAAAGAATTCAGGCAGCATCAGCAGCAAGACTTCCTTCCTGCTTGCAGGAGAGAAACCCGGGCCCGAAAAAATCAGGAAATGCGAGGAACTAGGCGTGAGAGTTGTGGATGAAGCGGCTTTCTATGCAATGCTCCCGTCCTCTGCCGCACCCGCCGCCACCGAAGATAAGATTGAACAGTTAAGTCTTTTTTAGAAGATGAGAAAGTATGAGCTGACCGACAGGAAAGTAACCTGGAAAGACATAGGGGAACTCTTCACAGACAAGATCTGGGGTATGGAGACCGACTTCGCTACCGGAGCCTGGAAAGCCCTGGTACGCTTTATAAAGCTTGTCCGCATCACTTTCGATTCCTTTGCCGAGAACAGAATGGGATTCCAGTGTGTGGCGCTCAGTTACTTTGTCACCCTCGCGGTCATTCCTCTCACAGCGTTCATCTTCTTCGTTTCAAACGGCCTGAAGATTGCCGACAAACTGGAAATGCTCCTCACCAAGGTCCTTCCCAATAATCTGGATCTGGTAAGCATCGCCATTGAAAAGGCAGACAATATCATAGCTGCCGCCCAGTCCGGCCCAGTGGGAGTCGTATCCGCATTGTTGTTCATGTGGACCATCATCTGGCTCATGTTCCAGACCGAACGAGTGTTCAATAATGTCTGGGGAATACGGAAGATCCCCCGCAAGACCTACAAGCGTTTCGGTTTCTACATCGGCCTGCTGCTGCTGATTCCTTTCATCGTCATTATCTTCTGCTACGGAATCGCCCTTTATTCCAATGCCGTGTCGCTGATAGGGCTGAATGCGGAGAACCTTTCTCGCTTTGTCGGATGGCTGTTGTTCTATGCTGTAGTGGTGTTCACCCTTTCCGCAGCCTACAAGTTCATCCCCGCCTGCGAGGTAAAATACCGATATTCACTGATATCTTCCCTGTTCATCTCCATCATCTTCTGCGCCTTCCAGTACCTGTATCTGGAGACTCAGATGTTCGTAAGCCGCCTGAATGCCGTTTACGGAGTGATTGCGGCTATCCCTCTCTTCCTCATCTGGCTCAACTACAGTTTCCAGATAGTCATGTACGGCGCCCAGCTGACCTATGCCCTCCAGCATGTGGACGACTATAAACTCGATGAATACAAGCTTTTGAAGAGATGAGCAGCCCGTCCAGATTCACCATAAAAGACTATAATCTCATCCGCAGGGAATGGGATAAGCTCTATGCTTCCGCGTCGGAGCGCTGCCGCGACGAGGAAGAGCTGACCATGGTCAAGAAGGCCTTCGACTTCGCGAATCAGGCTCACAGGAACGTGAGACGTCGTTCCGGAGAGCCATACATACTTCATCCCATCCAGGTTGCCGAGATAGTTATAGATGAGATCGGGCTTGGCTACAAATCCATTTCGGCGGCCCTGCTGCACGATGTGGTGGAGGATACCAGCTACACAATCGATGACATCCGCAATCTTTTCGGGGACAAGATCGCCCTTCTGGTGGACGGCTTGACGAAGATCAAGACCGTGCTCGACAACGAAGACCGCAAGCGCGGCCCCATCTCATCCACCGAAAGCATAGAGGCGGAGAATCTCAAGAGGATTCTTCTTACCCTGAACGACGATGTGCGTGTAGTGCTCATCAAACTGGCCGACCGCCTGCATAACTGCAGGACCATCGAATTCATGCCTGAGCACAAGAGGGACAAGATTCTCAGCGAGACAATGTTCATCTTCATTCCCCTCGCCCACAGGCTTGGTCTGTATGGGGTGAAATCGGAGATGGAGAACATCTGGCTCAGGTTCAAGGATCCCGATGCATACAAGGAGATATCTGAACGCATCACCCGGAACGTCGCGGAACGCGATGAAGAGATTAACGGATTCATAAAGCCTATAGAATCGGCGCTGAAACAGGCGGACCTGTCCTTCCAGATAAAGAAACGCATCAAGACTCCATATTCGATATGGTTCAAGATGCGCACCAAGAATGTCCCCTTCGAGCAGATATACGACCTGTATGCTGTCCGCATCGTGTTCGACCAGTCCTCCAATCCGGAGGCTGAACGCAGGCAGGCATATCTCATCTACTCCATCCTGATAGGCCTCTACACCTCCCAGCAGAGCCGTTTCCGGGATTGGATAACCTCGCCCAAGAGCAATGGATACGAGGCCCTTCACTGCACCCTCATGAGCCACTCTGGCTTCTGGGTGGAGGTGCAGATACGCTCGAAGCGTATGGACGACATTGCCGAAAAAGGAATTGCCGCCCACTGGTCCTACAAGAACAACGGCTACATTTCGGAACTGGACAGCGAGATGGACAAGTGGCTGAAGAAGGTGCAGGAGATCCTTGTAAGTTCCGATGTCAATGCCCTGGAGCTTCTGGATATCATCCATAAGGACATGATAACCACCGACATTGTGGTTTTCACTCCCAAGGGTGAGCAGCGTACCATACAGTACGGCGCGACGGTGCTGGATTTCGCATACAACATCCATACTCACATAGGCAACAGGGCCATCGCCGCGAAGATCAACATGAAACTTGTCCCCCTGTCGCAGGTGCTCAGGGCTGGTGACCAGATAGAGATCATTACCGCGGAGAGCGGACACCCCAAGGTGGAATGGCTCCAGTTCCTCCAGACCAGGCATGCCCGCAACCTTGTGATAGAGTACTTCCGCAAGAACCGGCGTCCGTTCATCGAAAAAGGCAAGGAGATATATGCAGAGAGACTGACCGTCATGGGCCTCGAGAGGAGTAAGGAGAATCTTAAGAAAATGCTCCGGCAGACTATGCTTAACGACGCCTCCGAATTGTATTTCCGCGTGGCGCTTGGATTGCTGGGCCCCGAGGTTTTCCGCGATACCTTTGCAGGATCCCGCAAGAATCCCATCCGTGGCGGATATGTGATATCCCCCTGCTGCAATCCTATCCCTGGGGATCCCGTGATAGGTTTCAGAGCAGATGACGGCACGGTGATTGTACATAAGAAATCCTGCCCGGAGGTGGAGAAGCTCGCCCTGGAATTCGGCAGTTCCCGTTTTATAGTGGTGGATAAGTTCGATTCCGACTTCGAGGAGTTTCCGGTGCGTCTATCCCTTCGTGGATTCGACAAAATGGGCATTCTTAACAGAATCAGCCAGTTTGTCTCCCTTACCATGGAGATCAACATCAGGGAGATCCACCTCAGCGGTAAAGACGGTATCATGGACGGGTACATAGACATGCTTGTGCGCGATAAGAACAATCTCGAGGCCATGATCAGCGGCCTCAGGAAAATCGACGGCGTGCAGGATGTAGTAAGAACAGACATGTGATGAAAAAGTACATCCCCCTCATAATCGCCTTGTTAGCACTGATCTCCCCGGTGTTCGTGCCTTCCTGCGCCAATACCACCCAGGCGCCTTCTGGTGGCCCCAAGGATACCATTCCTCCGTATATCGTGGATATCAGGCCCCTGCCGGGGGCGACTTCCTTCCCGCTGGAGAAAGGAAAGATTGTCTTCGAATTCAACGAATATGTGGTCATAAAGACAGCTACGGACATCTTCCTGTCCCCTCCTCTTGAGAAGAAGCCTAAATCCAGGATTGTAGGGAAAAAGCTGGAAATCACCTTCGAGAATGAGCTGAAACCCAACACCACCTATACCCTTAACCTGAATTCTGCCATAGCGGACAACAACGAAGGCAATATGTTCCCCGGGTTTACCTATGTCTTCAGCACTGGAGACCAGATAGATTCTATGTTCGTGACCGGCACGGTGCTGGACTGCAATACCCTTTCTCCCATCAAGGGAGCCACGGTGCTGCTGTATAAGGATCATTCCGATTCCGCCCTTTTCCTTCACCGCCCCTATGCCGCGGGGCGTACGGATGACTGGGGCTTTTTCTCCCTGCCGTTCATCCAGGATACGCTTTACCGGATGTACGCCATAAAAGATGTGGGCGAGGATAACATCTATAATCCTGATGTTGACCGGGTTGCCTTCATAGATTCGCTCATAAGGCCTGAATGGAAGGTGGTGGATACCCTCCCGGAACTGCTCAAATACGATATGACGGATACCCTGGGCTGCCAGGAACGCCGCAGTCAGTACGAACTGAAAGTGTTCCGCGAGCATCCCAGCAAGCAATACATTGTAAACAAGGTGCGCATGTCTCCGCGCTCTGCCTACATTACTTTCATGGCTCCGGACGCCTGGATAGATTCCCTCTGGTTCGGCGGCTATCCGGCCGACAGGGTTATCTCCCAGTTCAACATCCAGCAGGACAGCCTTGAACTCTGGCTCAACGACCGCCGCCCTGCCCCGGATACCATCCACTTGTTTGTAAATTACAGGAAAACCGACAGCCTGGGGATACTCAAGCCGGAACTTGAACATGTCCGTCTCGTGATGGATCCGGAAATAAGGAAGAACTATTCCAAGAGCCGTCGCCGCAACCTTAAACACGAAGATACGATATGTGTGTATTCCCTCAAGGCTGAGCCCGAGAATGTTGAAACCGATGGCTTCGTGATGGAATTCAATTATCCTATCATCTATGAGAATTTCGATTCGTTGAGATTCCGATACATCAATCCGAAGCAAAAGGAATTCAAGGGCGATTTCACAGTGGAGAGAGATTCGCTGAATCTCAGGCGATACACAATACGCCCCAAGACAAAACTTCAACCCGGTTTCGAGTATTTCCTGAAGGTGCCTCACCGCAGTTTCCAGGACATAAACGGCTATTGGTGCGACAGCACCGAGGTTAAGGTTGCGCTGCCTACGGACGAGTCTTTGAGCACTTTGAATGCCGATATCACCGGGGTTGACAGAAAATATATAGTAGATCTGCTAGACGAAAAGCGTTCAAAGGTCATACGATCATATATCGTTGAAAAAGACTGCGTCTTGAGTTTCCCCTACCTAAAGGCCGGGAAGTATTCACTCCGTATTGCCGACGATGGAAACAGGAACTCCATAGTGGATACCGGGGACCTCCTCCAGCATCGCCAGCCGGAGCCTGTCCGCTTCGCCAGGTTCGGCGACAGTGAATATCTGGATGTGATGAAATCCGCGGAACTCGAGCAGACCATAGACCTTGCAGAATTGTTCAGGAAGTAATGAAGAGAATAGAGGTCATAATCGCGTTTTTATTCGTTTTCCTGGGTTCAGCCGCCCAGGAAGCCGGCACTTTCGATCCTGTGGGAACTCCGCAGTTCAGTTCCGGCGACGTGCGTTATGTGCAGGATACCCTCGTTACCGTAGAGACATATTCCGATATCAATGACTACGATCTCCTGGGAATCAACTGCGGCGTGACCTGGTCCCAGATGCAGTTCAATCCTACGCTCAAACAGGATTGGATTTTTAATCCGTTATACGTCTCGCTGAATTATACACATTACCTCAAAATGTTCGGCTATATGCCCTTCTTCGGGTATCAGCTAGGTATTGCGTACGGGCACGAGGGATATAGATTCAAAGAAAATAAGGATACCGGGACAATCTATACCATAGAAGGCGCTACCGAGGCGGTTATGGATGTTATTGAGATGCCTTTCCTCGCCCACTTCCATTTTGATGCCCTTCATTTCAAGATAATGGCGAATGCAGGCCTTTACGGCGGGTACAGACGAACCATAACACGCCGAGGACCGAATGTCACGGCAGGGCTTGAGAATGCGTTCAAAGATACCGATATCCAGCCTGATTACGGGCTTCAGGGAGGCGTGGGAATAGGTTTCATCTTCAGTCCCTGGGAATTCCATTTCAATGCCCTCGTGCGCTATTCCTGGTCCAGCATATACACGCCGGATTCTTCCCCAAGCCGCTACAATCAGTATTATTACCGATTCGCCTATCCTTTGGATGTGAACGTCATGTTCGGTGTTTATTATCAGCTGACCAAACGGACCGGACGCACTTCGAAGGACTTGAAACGTCAGGCAAGGGATATAGTAATCAACGGATGGGAACTTGATAATGGAAACGCTGAAAGTAAGGATAGGTAAAGACCTCGTCATTGGAGAGCCCGGGCATATTGTCGTACAGACGATGTGCAACACGCATACCTACGATATAGACGCCACAGTGGCCCAGTGCCGCCGCCTGGCAGCTGCCGGGGCGGAG
>JAEEGL017309401.1_pt1 | contig 14671 bp, 12 predicted proteins | sample 9134231 | NCBI WGS metagenome assembly JAEEGL01 (sample SAMN16246548, study PRJNA631951) | gut metagenome | biome: gut microbiome; feature: rumen; material: fiber-attached | host: Bos | place: Iran: Karaj | collected 2018-10 | reverse complement strand
TAATGACGAAGAATAATAGTTTATCGGTTTAAGGATAGAGGAAATAAAATGCAGAATTATATTGATGAAGCTGAACATTACATTTTACATACGTACAACCGTTATCAGATAGTATTCGATCACGGTGATGGTGTAAATCTTTATGATACAAACGGAAAAGAATATCTCGATTTTGTATCGGGTATCGGCGTATTTGCACTCGGATATAACAACAAAGAGTTCAATGATGCCGTTAAAGCACAGGTAGACAAGATTTTACATACATCGAATTATTACTACAATGTTCCGTCAATCGAGGCCGCAAAAGCAGTTACAAAGGCTTCCGGTATGGACAAGGTTTTCTTCACAAACTCGGGTGCCGAGGCTGTTGAAGGTGCTTTGAAAGTTGCAAGAAAATACGCATACAACAAAGACGGAAAAACGGATCATGAAATCATCGCAATGCAGCATTCCTTCCACGGAAGAACATTCGGTGCTCTGTCCGTAACAGGAACTGAAAAATATCGTGCACCTTTCGGTCCCATGATCGGCAATATCAAATTCGCCAACATGAACGACCTTGAAAGCGTTAAAGCACTTGTAACAGATAAAACATGCGCAATCATCTGCGAAACTCTTCAGGGCGAAGGCGGCATTTATCCCGCAACTGAAGAATTCCTTAAGGGACTTCGCGAGATTTGCGACAAGACAGGTGCGCTTCTTATTCTCGATGAGATTCAGTGCGGTATGGGACGTACGGGATATATGTACTGCTGGCAGAAATACGGCATCCGTCCCGATGTTTTAACTACTGCAAAAGCTCTCGGATGCGGTATCCCGATGGGCGCTTTCCTTATGACAAAAGAAGTTGCCGATAATTCGCTTGTTGCCGGAGATCACGGTACCACATACGGCGGTAACCCTCTCGGCGGAGCAGCATGTACGGCAGTTTTCAAATTATACGAGAAACTTAACATTTGTGAAAATGCAAAAGAAGTCGGAGCATATCTTTTTGAAAAACTTGAAGAAGTTAAGAATGCTTATCCGCAGATTAAGGACCACAGAGGTATGGGACTTATGCAGGGACTCGAATTCGATGCTCCTGTTGCAAATATAATTAACAAGGCTTTGGATAACGGACTTGTGCTTATAAATGCAGGTACGAATATCATAAGATTCCTTCCTCCCCTTATTATCACAAAAGATGATGTAGACAAAATGATTGTGATTTTGAAAGAGGCAATTGACAATGCATATTAGAAGAAAGTTCTTTTCTATACTTGCTGTTCTTGCAATGACGGTTGCCGCTTTGCTCGGCGATTTGTATCCCGGACATTCTCTTATTGAAAACGAAAACAAAAAAGAGAATCAGACGGTTCTTTCGATATGGTATACGGATGAATACCTCGACGAGTATGTAAGAAACGCAGCCGTTGTATATGAAGAAAAGACAGGAGTAAAGGTGGTTTCCACCAGAGTATCCGGACTTGAGTTCCTTGAGGCAATTCAGAAGGCGACGATTGACGACGGATACGGCCCCGATTTATACATTTTAGGCAATGAGTCTTTGGAGAAAGCTTATCTTTCCGGACTTTGCCATGAATTAAATGATTCACACAGAGTTTTAAATTCCACATATTTCCCCGAAGTATCGCTGGATGCAATCAGTTATTCGGATTCCAAACTCGGATATCCGCTTTTATACGAGTGTTCAGTGTTTTTATATAACAGAACACTGCTTGATCAGGTTGCGATCAAATACAACGAAGACGGCGGAAAAAGTGAGGGCAGTTACGGCGAAGGCTCAGCCAGCGAAGAAACTACAGAGGAGAATACCGAATTTGTAGCTGTATCAGCGGATGAAATTCTTCCCACATCGATTGTAGGTATTATCGAATTTGCTCTTAAATATAACCTTCCCGAAGGCACGGAATCATTCTTTAAATGGTGCGTTACCGATGTTTTATATGAATACTGGTTTGCAGGTGCGTATATGAACGTCGGCGGCGAAAAAGGCGATAACCGTGATGAAATCGATATCTACAATGAGAACAGTATCTACTGCCTCAGCGTATTCCAGGATTTCAAACAGTTCTTCTCGATGGAAATCGATGAATTCAAGTATGAGGATGTTCTCAATGAATTCAAGGAAGGCAAGACTTTGTTCATGGTAGCCGATACGGATGTTATCGGAAATCTTGAAGCAGCAAGAAAATCGGAAGAAAATCCTTTCACATACGAATACGGAATAGCAAGCATCGGAATGCTTAATGATTCGTTAAAATCGAAAGGTTTGTCGGTTACAAAACTCGTATCCGTAAACGAACTTTCCGAGCACACTCAGGAAGCAGAAGATTTCGCAAAATTCCTGACGGTTGATTATTCCGGAAACCTTTACACAAGAACGGGAAAACTTCCCTGCAATTATCAGAACGAATATCAGTATCCTCAGATGGAGGATGCATTAAGAACATACGAAAACAGTGTATCATTACCTAAAATAGTTGAGACTTCAAACTTCTGGGTTCTCACGGAAATGGTATATACCAAAGCCTGGGACGGCGAGGATGCAAACCGTCTGTTAAGACAGCTTTCAGGCCAGGTAAAGAAACAGATACACGGAGTGTATGTTGAAGATGAATTCATAGAATCCCCCGTTGTTAACGAGGACTATGTATTCCAGAACTAATTCATAAGCAGAATAAGTCGGCTCGAGGGTAGAAGGGTTTGACTTATGAAAATAAAAAATATCGTTATCATTACGATACTGAGTCTGTCTTTGAGCGCGTGCGCCAAAGACGGACTTACTCTATCCGAGTTCTCGGAAAACAATCAGCAAAACACAACTGAATACAGCGAAACACAAAATGCCCCGGATGACGGAGTATCTTTTTCTGATGCCGAAAATACGGAAAAAGAATCTGAGAAAGAAAAAGATGTAGCAGAGAAAAAAGAAAAAGCAGGTTATGTTCATATCTGCGGAGCGGTAGAAAATCCCGGAATCTATGAGTTTTACGAAGGCGAAAGACTTTTTGAAATACTCGATAAAGCGGGCGGATATGATGAGGAAGCAGACACGGATGCAGTCAATATAGCAGTCGAGGCGAAAGACGGAATGCAGGTAAGAATTCCATATATCGGAGAAAGCATAAATGTCAGCGAGAATAAGCTTATAGACATTAACAAAGCATCTGTCGAAGAACTCTGCACGATACCTGGAATCGGCGAATCGAGAGCAAAGGCGATTATCGAATACAGGGAAAGCAAAGGTGGCTTTAGTGACATCGAAGAACTAAAAGAAATAAGCGGCATCAAGAATGCAACCTTTGACAAGATTAAACCTTATGTCTGTCTTAACTAAAATCAAAAGACCGCTAATGTGGTTTGCTCTCGTTCTTACAGGCTTTGCAATGCTTTTTATGAACCTCTATGTGCAAAACATGGATATACCAAGAATGTCTGCGGCAGAATGTGAAATATCGGGATATGTTAAGAATATCGAATACAAGAATGAAAAGGTGTATGTGTACCTGAAGGAGATACAGATATTTGGCATTGATGAAGATATGTCTGTTTATGACGAAATTAGGGATAAGTATTTTATTCTGAAGAATGCCGGATGTATATGTTATTTCGATAAAGACTCGATTTCGGATGTCTTAATTGATTCTGATAAAGAAAACAATTCCTCACTTTCTATCGGATCAAAAATCAGAGTTAAAGGAAAAATGTCTGTATTTGAAAATGCTCACAATCCCGGAGAATTTGATGCCAGAAAATACTACATTTCAAAAGGCTATATTTATTCCATGAACAAATGTGAAATGTTATCAGTCTCTGGCGGAAGGATTAACATAGCGGAAATTACATTTAAAATACGCCAAAAGGTTTCGGCATATCTTGATAATGCACTCGGTGAAAAAGACGCAGGCATCATGAAAGCGGTTTTAATCGCCGATAAGACGGGTATTGACAGTGAGGTGAAGGATTTATATAAAGATGCGGGAGCGAGCCACCTGCTCGCAATTAGCGGCCTTCACATCACTATGTTTGCTTCTTTGCTTTTGTTTATTCTAAAAAAGACACCGATTAAGCTTAAAACCGATTATATTATTACGATTGTTTTTCTATTTGCCTATGGCTATGTTATAGGTTTTACTTCCTCTGCTTTAAGGGCAATAATCATGTTTACGATTTTAATGATCGGGAAAATAATTGGTAAATCTTACGATACTCTGACGGCAGCAGCTTTTGCTGCACTCATTACGCTTATTTTCAAACCTCGTGCTATGCTCGAGACAGGTTTTTTATTGTCTTATCTTGCAATCATCTCGATTGCGATTGTTGTTCCGATTTTCAAAACCATTGGGAAGAATCAGAGCAAGATTGCTGCTTCTGTCGGTATGAGTGTATCTGTAAGTCTTATGACACTTCCCGTTCTTATGAATACATATTATAAGATTCCAGTTTATTCGTCGATTCTGAACATCATTCTTGTCGCCGGCATGACGGCTTTACTGGGAATGGGACTTTGCTGTCTTTTCTTTGAGATAGTAATAGAAACTTTCGGACTTGGAATTATAAATGTGTTTGCTCTTTTAATTCATCTGATGTTAAGAGTTTATGAATGGCTTATGAAACTTGAATTAAGCCTTCCTAAAGCGATTGTGATAACCGGTCACAGGAACATGGTGAGGTGCATCATTTATGAAGTGATTCTAATTCTGATATGCGTTTTGATCTGGAAGATAAAACTGAATTCCTGGAGAGAGTATAAGAAACTGAACAATTATCAGAGACATCATCCTTTTTACAACGCATCTTCGATGAAAAGAAATATCAGAAAAAAGAAAATAAGTTCGCTTGCAATCGGATATTCATTACTTGTTATTAACGTAATAACTTTAATGTTTTATAAGCGGGACAACCGCATCGAATTTCTTGATGTCGGTCAGGGGCTTTGCGTATGTGTCCAATTTAACGGACAGGTATATTTCTATGACGGAGGTTCAACGAGTAAGAAAAACATTTACGAATATGTGATAGAACCATATATGAATTATTATGCAATCGAAAGCCCTGATGCATGGTTTATATCTCACGACGATGCGGACCACACAAGCGGTATAAAAGAATATATAGAAGCGAATGAAATAAGCTCCGAAAACAAATTATCATATTTCAATGCGAAGAATAATTCACATAAAAGAGAGGATGATTCTAATATAAATTTGAAAAATAAAACTCAGATAATCGTCCCATATGCGTTGAAAGAAAAATTTAATTCAATTACAGAAGAAGCATCCAAAGCAGAAATGGAAGTTATCTTTACACAAAGAGGAAATGGATTTTATACATCTGATAAGGATTTGAAATTCACTGTTTTATTTCCTGAAAGTGATTTTGATTCTTCAGATTCAAATGCGGCTTCACAGGTTGTTCTTTTGGAAGCAGAAGGGTTCAGAATTCTATTTATGGGAGATTCAGATATTCATGCAGAAGAGAAAGTAATTGAATACTTAGATGAAAACAACATAGACAGAATAGATATTTTACAGGCTGCTCATCACGGTTCCTGCAAGAATACAAACAATATTGAATTCTTAAGGCGAGTGAATCCTTACATGTCAGTAATTTCCTGTGGATTTGAAAACCGATACGGGCATCCTCATGAGGAGACGATTGTGAATCTTGAAGAAATATCAACTAGTATAATGCGAACAGATCAGAGCGGGGCCATAAGGATAAAGCTTGAGTGAAACTTTTTTTGTAAAGAAATATGGAATTAGCAAAGCAAGATAATATTGTAGAAATGAAAACGTTAATACTTTATAATTTAAGAGGCGGAACTCTAGCACGTTTTAGATGAAATCCACTCAAAGAAGGAGACAAAAATGATTATTGCAGATGCTAAAGGAAATGAACTTCTTGAAATTATAAAAGTTGATGAAGAGAATGCAGACAAAGAATATAAACCGATTAATCACTGTCTGGCTGTTGTAAAGGTCGGAAAAGATTTCCTGATGGGTTTTAATAAATGGCGTCAGGACTGGGAGATATTCGGCGGTTGCAGAGAAGAGAACGAAAGTATTCGCGAGTGTATCGTAAGAGAATGTGAAGAAGAACTCGGTCTTAAAGATGTTGAATATAAATATCTCGGACTCATGTATTATAAGATTGCTCCCGGATATTTTAATCCCGAGTGGCACTATGAGTACGGCGGACTGTATTGCGTTTCATTACCTGCAGAATATCTTGAAAAAATAGAAAAGTACAGAACTGACAAGGAAGAAGTTGAGAAGCTTGCTTTCTATAATGATGTAAAAGGAAAAGAAAACATAGCCCCCATAGATGAAAAGCTTCTGGATTATTTTGAAGGTAACTGAGGAATAAATAACCGGAAGAAACAAACAACAAGAAGATATAAGCAACTGGTAAAACAGTTAAAATACAGGTTGAAAAATGAGAACTATTCTTTTGATTGTGGGCATTGTTTTAATTCTGGCAGCAGTGATTATGTTCGCATTAAGCGGATTAAATTACATGATGCACCGCTCGACAAATGATGCGCCAAACGAATTTTATCATAAGGTTTACACGCGTTTTGAAGTATTCAGAAACTGTGGAATCGCAGTTTTTGCTGTTGGAGTGATAGTGGTAATTGTTCATTTCTTTATTTAATACGAAGCCTGACTATTAGAAAAATAACGCGGTAAAAGTTTCATATATTTTTTTAAAAATATAAAACAACCTTCAACTGCAGGTTGAATTCCTGCTTCATATTCCCCGAGAGAGTTATTGTTAGAAAAAGAAAACTCCTGTTAATATGAAGACAACGAAGGAAACAAAGCGGCAGGAAAAACTACAGAAAAACACTTCGTCAAAATTAAATCGGAGGTTTTCAATATGCTTGACGGTATTAAAGTCGGAAAGTTCATAATGGAAAAACGCAAGGGCATGGGGATGACTCAGCAGCAGCTTGCAGAGAAACTTAGCGTGTCTTTTCAGGCAATATCCAAGTGGGAAAACGGAACCACGTTTCCTAACATCGAAATCATCAAAGATCTGGCTACGGTTCTTGATGTAACGGTTGACGAGATTCTCGAAGGCAGTGAGAAGGAAGCCGACGGTTTATCATACAGCAAGGCCGGAATTGATATAGCATATACCGACACGATTAAAAAAGAAATGGCCAAAAGTCTTGAAACCAAAGACAAAAGAGTTTTAAACGGACTCGGACCATTTGCTTCTTTATATGATATAAAATTTCCCGAAATTGAGAATCCCGTGCTGGTTCTTAAATCAGAAGAACCCGGCTCTAAACAGAAGCTTGCAATCGAATACGGATATACCGAATCCATCTGCCATGACATGATTAATCATCTGGTAAATGACGTGGTAGTCATGGGTGCAAAACCTCTTGCGGTTCTCGATACAATCGTTTGCGGAAATGCAGAAAAGGATACGATCAAAACCCTTGTAAAAGGTGTGTCCGATGCGTGCAGAGAAAACGAATGCTCGCTTGTAGGCGGCGAAACTTCAATCCAGCCTCTCGTAGTTGATTCCGGTGTTTACGTACTTACTTCAAGCATTGCAGGTATTGTTGAAAGAGAAAAGGTAATTGACGGTTCAGCCATTAAAGAAGGAGATGCGGTTCTCGCCATAGCATCCAACGGACTTCATACAAACGGCTACTCGCTTGTCAGACTTCTTATGGATAAGAATCCGCAGATCAAACTTGATAAAATCGACGGAATTACATTTATAGAGCAGATAATGAAACCGCATACGCCTTACTATAAATCAATCAAAGATTTGTTTAAGAAAGATGTACTTCACGGAATGGCACACATCACGGGCGGCGGTATAGAAGGCAATCTTTGCAGAGTTATTCCCGACGGATTAAGTGCCAAAATCGATCTTTCAAAAATAAAACTTTTGAACATTTTCAAATATATCCGTAACACCGGAAATGTCAGCGACAAAGAAATGCTTCGCACATTCAACTGCGGTGTCGGATTCATTGTAGTCACTTCACAGAAAGACAAAAAAGAAGTCATGAAACACATCGGTAAGTTTTACGACTGCTATGAAATCGGAGTCATGGAAAAGGGCGAGAACAAGGTTGAGTTTGAGAAGAGACTTAATTGGTTATAGAAATATATTTACTGAGTTTTAGTAACTAAAAAGGTAATCCTTTACGGATTACCTTTTTGTTATTTTGTAAGTTGTTCAGCTATATTTTCAAGACTTTCTAACTGTTTATCATCCATTTTTTTTAAGTATTCTATTATTCTGTTGATTTTTTCAGGGTTTTGTGACTCTGAATCAAAAAATTCTTTAGGAGTCAGCTCGAAATAATCGCATATATAGAAAAATACTGTTAATGAAGGCATAGCTTTTCCGGATTCGATACTGTTTATGTATCCGGGATTCTGCCCGATAGAAAGACTCATATCTCTGGCACAAACCCCTTTCTGTATTCTTAATTTTGTTAATCTTAAAGCAAATTCTTCGTTAGACATATTTATCCTCCATCCCCTGTTATATTTTATCTGATACAAAGGCCGAGAAAGTTGCATTAAATGCGATAAATATGGTAAAATATCGCATATAATACGATACAAAATAAAGCGCAACAGATTAGAGGAGATAGAAATCTAAATTTATATAAATTCTAAAGAGGGGGAGTGTTATTATGGCGATAATAAGCGTTATTAAATATGAGGGTGATAACAAAACTTTTATCTGGAAGTATCCCAAAACAGACTTTAATATGGGCTCGGAATTGATAGTTAGAGAATCACAAGAGGCCATTTTTTTGTATAACGGAGAAATACTGGACAAGTTTGGCCCCGGAAAACATGTTTTGGAAACAGAAAATCTTCCAATCATAAAGAATGTAATGCGTTTGGCGACAGGTGGAAAAAATCCTTTTGTTGCTGAACTCTTTTTTGTTAATCTTACCGAACAAATGGCAATCAGGTGGGGAACAGACAGTAAAGTGGTATATCTTGACCCTGTATATAATTTTCCTTTGGAGATTGGTGCTTGTGGAGAAATGAGTTTATCGGTTAATAACTCTGCAAAACTTTTAATTAAACTTGTTGGAACATCAGGAGGGTTTTCTCAGGAACAACTTACTCAAAGCTTTCGCGCGATTTTACTTAATAGAGCTAAATCAATCCTTGCCAGCGAAATTACTGCGAGAAAAATCAGTATTTTTGAGATTGATATGCATTTACAGGAATTGTCAGATGCTATAAAGAAATCTTTGTCAGAAGATTTTATTAATTATGGTGTGAATCTTAATACTTTTATGATTACGACTGTTGTAAAACCTGATGAAGATCGTAATTATATCAAGTTCAGAGATCTTTATTTTAGACAGCATACAGATGTTATGGAAGCAGAACTAAAACAGAAATTATCTCTTATAGAGCAGGAAACAAAAGCAAAACAAACAGTTATGGAAGCTGAAGCAATAGCCAAAAAGCGTGAACTTGAAAATTATACCTATCAGCAGGAAAGAGGTTTTGATGTTGCCGAGACAATGGCGGATAACGAAGCTGTAGCCCAGATGAACAATATCGGTTTGGGACTTGGAATGATGATGGGAGTCGGAAGTGAGGTCGGTAAAACTGTAGGAAGCATGACTGGAAAAGCTATGCAATCTATAAATGAAAATACTGAACAAAAGAATGAAGAAAAAAGATTTTGTATGAATTGCGGTAAGCAGTTATCGGAAGAAGAGTTGTTCTGTGAAAACTGCGGTGCAAAGGTTGAAAAGGAAGAGCGTTGTAGCAATTGTGGATATACGTTTCATAATGATGCAAAGTTTTGCCCTAAATGCGGAACAAAGAGAGGTATTTGAATATGAAAAACAGAATCAGGATTAATGTTTTTATAGGAATAGCAACAATAGTTTTCGTAGCGATATTTGTGTTAAGCAATATTTTTGTTTTGTCTGTCGGAATGGTGACTGTTCCGGGAAGTTATGCTGAATCATATGCAAAAAAGCATCATTTGAGTTCCGCTTCAATATCTGACAATCAAAAAGAATTATTAGACCAACGATATGAGATATTTGATTACGATTATGAAAACGATGGGATTATGATTGAAAAATATTCCGGAAAAAGCGAAGAACTCGTTATTCCTATGAAGATTGAGAATAAGTTGGTTATAGGAATAGGCGAAAACTTTTTTGAAAATTTAAGTCCATCCGTAAAAAAAGTATATCTTCCTGAAAGCATTATTTTTGTAGAGGCAGAACCTTATGATGATGTTACGGTATATTGCACGGATGACAGTATTTTTAAAATATTGCACGGAGATAAAGAATGGAAAATAGAGACGAGGTACGAATCTGAATTCGTCAACTTTCTTCTTGGAGATTTGAAATTCGATTATAACATAAAGGGCGAAGAGATAGAAATTACAAACTATACAGGCAACTATGAGGATTTTGTGGTTATTCCCTCGTATATAAATGGTATGCCGGTTAGAACGATTTCTATGAACATGCTGGGAAAGGGAGAAGCATTTGTTGTACCAGAGACCGTTACTTCAATTACCGGAATTACTTCAAAGGTTGTATATGGTTTTCAATTTGCCGTTCAACTGATTTTTACATGTATAGCATTTTTGTTAGCGTTAATAATGGTTAACGTTGTCTATGGAAAAATAAATAAAAACAGCGAAGAGTATCTTCTCAGCGGCCCTCAGGTTGTTGGAACAATTTTATATGTTGTAGCACAAGCGACATTTTGTATTGTTACAGTTTATTTCATTAGGATTCCCAATTTGATTTCTGTAGTGATAAGCTCTGTAATTTTATTAATTTACATTGCTGTTTCATTTCTTGGAGGAACAGGAAGAGAACACTCTAAAAAGGTTACTGAAAAGATAGCTGATAATACTTCTTTTATGCGAAATTTAAAAGAATCAACCAAATATCTGGCAGATGGTGTTGAGGATGAAGATGTAAAACAGTGTGTTCAGGAACTTGTTGATGAGATTAGATATTCGAAATTAAACAGTGACAATATGCAATTGCAATTGCAAATTAAGACTAAAATAGATGAAATTGAACTTTTGTTAAAAACTGAAGACAAACAAAATATTTTTGAAACTATAAATGAAGTCAAGACCATGATAAAAAGACTTTAGAAACAGTGAATTGAAAGGTTACATATGGCTGAAAAATCAAAAGTGATATTTATGTTTGGTGCTGGAGCTGAAAGTGGTTATGATATAGGCGTTGGAGAAAGTTTTATTAAACCGCTTTTAGAAAACAGATATAAAGATGATATTAAAAGATTATTGGGAGACGCTTGTAATAATTATCCATTGATTCATAAAAATTCGAAGAAAGTTTTTGTTCAAACTATTTGTTCTCATCCTAAGGAATTTCCAAACGAAAGAATGGTAGAAATTTGTGAGAAATATCGTGACGGGAATTTGGAGTTACAAGAGGAAAAAGATGAATTAACGGAGAATTGCAGAAAATGGTGTGAAGGACTAAGAGATAGTTCCTGTATTGAAAATAAAGATGAAATAGATTTTTTTTATAAACATACGGTTTTCTTTGATTCTTTGGACAGTAAGTTTAATGATTTACGAAACGATCCTATTAATGGACCTGGGAAAAGGGTAATAAATGCTTACTATACTGTTTTTTATCATCTCATAAGTGAATTGTATGATAAACATAATATTTCAACATTTCAAGAGTTGTATAAATTACTTAGACGTGATTATGACATTAATAAATTGAAGAAAACATATTACGACGTACTTAAGGAGAAAGGATTAAACAGCATCCCTATAGTAACAACGAATTATACAAAATTGGCACAAAGTGAAACGGGATGTGGTGAAGTTATTTATCTCCATGGAAAACTAACTTGGTTTGAGGATTATAGAGATTTACGAATATATGATATTGAGAGGAATGAGATACCAGAAGAGGATAAAGAAGATTTTTTAATCCCCTTTATTCTAATTCCAAGCGGAATAAAACCCCTTATTTGTTCGAAACAAATAGAAGAATTCGCCAAGTTTATAGAAGCTTTAAAAGTTTGTAATTATTTGTGCGTTGTTGGTTATAGATTTAATAGTGAGGATAATCATATTAACGCTATAATTGCGGATTGGCTTCGTAATAGTGAACGGAATAAATTAATCATCTTTAGATATTCGGAATCTGATAATTTTGATGAATTTTCAAAAGAAAGATGGATGGATGATTTAAGTGTCTGTACTTATATACCGGAATCAAATCCTGATTTATTTCGTATTCCTTCAAGGATAATTAATATACCGATAAATAAAGATAATGCTATTACAAGATATGAAACTCTAATTGATAACATGAAAAAAGAAAAAATAATAGTTTAAGAAAAGTTGGTTTGTGAAAAAGAGGAAGAAATGGCAGTTTTAAAATGTAAAATGTGTGGCGGTGATATAGAAGTCAGTCAGGATATGACCGTCGGAAAATGCTTATATTGCGGATCAACAATGACCTTGCCTAGAATCGAAACCGAAAGGAAGGCAAGATTATTTAACCGTGCCAATGAATATCGATTAAATAATGAATTTGATAAGGCATATGAAGCATATAAAACGATTGTTGAAGAAGATGAGCAGGAAGCAGAAGCTTACTGGGGAATGATTTTGTCCGAGTATGGTGTTGAATATGTAGAAGATCCTGCAAGCCATAAAAGGATTCCAACATGCCATCGAACAAGGATGCAAAATATTCGTTCAACATCAAATTATCAACTTGCCATTCAGTATGCTGACAGCGAGAGAAAATTTATATATCAGGATGAGGCCGAAATACTGGATAAACTTCAAAGGTCGATTCTTGCCATTTCATCAAGAGAAGAACCGTACGATGTTTTCATTTGTTATAAAGAAACTGATGATTCAACCGGAGAAAGAACAAAGGATAGCGTTCTTGCGCAGGATATTTATCAGGAATTAGAGAAAAATGGCATTAGAACGTTTTTTTCAAGAATATCCCTTGAAACTCATTTGGGAGAAAACTATGAACCTTACATTTACTCTGCTTTAAAATCGGCAAGAGTAATGTTAATGGTTTCGATGTCCGCTCAAAACTGTGAAGCGATTTGGGTTAAAAATGAATGGTCTAGATTCTTAAGTTTTATGGGCGAAGATGATAGTAAAATGCTAATTCCGGTTTATCAGGAGATGTCTCCATATGAGTTCCCGTCAGAATTATCAGGATTTCAGGCTCAGGATATGGGAAAAGTCGGTGCGATTCAGGATTTGGTATATGGTGTTAAGAAAATATTGGGGACAACTAAAGCGGAAACACATGATGCAACTTTACAAGCTCTAGTTGCCGATAAAATGAATCGCGAAGAAGATTTATTAAAGAAAAAGAAGCAAAAACAAAAAGCAGAAAAAATAATAATGATTGTTCTTTTGGCTGTATTGGCGATAGGAGCATTAGGTTTTGCAGGGTACAAATTAAACAATGCGCGGTTAGCTAAATTAGAGGAAGAAGAAAAGATCAAATGGTCAAAATTAATTGAAGAAGATATTTTTGTATCGGATTCAGAAATACCCAGTTGTGACGAGTATACAAAATTAGATTTGTTGATAACGAATGATAATATCGGCAATTTAATCCAAGGTGCCTTTCGTGATGAAAATAAGAACGGATTAGAATACTCGAGCCTTTTATATGGCAAAGGGTGGGTATTTATTGGATCGCAAGAGATTAAAATAGAAAAATATGGGGGAGGGCGTGTAATATTTAATGGATCTTTTGGAAATAAAAGGGAATTTCTTCCTTTAAATGCAGAACATGTAAATAGAAGAAAAATTGAACTTAACGACGAGTTGTTTAAGGTTGACACAGATTTCCATGCTTATTTTATTTCCAAAAATGCAATTGAAGAATATACATTAGATGGAAACATTAGGAGAATTAAACTCAAAGATGGTACTGTTATTGAAAATTATTTAGATTTCGAACCGAGGTTTAATTACTAATATATTTTGGAGAGATTAATATGGCAATGATTCTAAAATGTAAAATGTGTGGTGGAGATATAGAAGTAAGTCAGGATATGACCGTTGGAAAGTGTCTGTATTGTGGCTCCACTATGACATTGCCAAAAATCGAATCTGAAAAGAAAGCAAGGATGTTTAACCGTGCCAATGAATATCGATTAAACAATGAGTTTGATAAGGCATATGAAGCATATAAAACTATAGTTGAAGAAGATGAGCAGGAAGCGGAAGCTTACTGGGGAATGATTTTGTCTGAATATGGTGTTGAATATGTAGAAGATCCTGCAAGCCATAAAAGGATTCCGACATGTCACCGTACTCAAATACAGAGTATCAGATCCTCTTCTAATTATCAGTTGGCTTTAAAGTATGCTGACGGAGAAAGAAAATTTATATATCAGGATGAAGCAGAAGTTATTGATAAACTCCAAAGAGCGATACTCTCGGTTTCGTCTCAGGAAGAAGCGTATGATGTATTCATTTGTTATAAAGAAACAAATGACGAGACAGGGGAGAGAACGAAAGACAGCGTTCTTGCACAGAGTATTTATCAAGAATTAGAGAAAAATGGCATTAGAACATTCTTTGCAAGAATATCTCTTGAAACTCATTTGGGAGAAAACTATGAACCATATATATACTC
>JAEEGL017234367.1_pt1 | contig 14671 bp, 12 predicted proteins | sample 9134231 | NCBI WGS metagenome assembly JAEEGL01 (sample SAMN16246548, study PRJNA631951) | gut metagenome | biome: gut microbiome; feature: rumen; material: fiber-attached | host: Bos | place: Iran: Karaj | collected 2018-10 | reverse complement strand
TTGGCGTCCAGGAATACAAAGGGAAGGCAGTCAAGCCGGAGATCAGGGTCACCCGGGACGGGGACGATCTGTACGAAGGCTGGGACTATGAGATTACCTACAAGAACAACAAACAGCCGGGGCTGGCGACCGTTATTGTCACCGGAATCAGGTATTACAGCGGTTCCGTCAAGGCCACGTTCATCATCCGTCCCGCCGTCGTGAAGCTTTCTTCCCTGCAGGCCGGCAAAAAAGCCCTGACAGTCAGCTGGAAGAAGGGCAAAGGCGTCGACGGATACCAGATTCAGTACGGACTGAAGAAGAACTTCAGCGACGCAAAAAAGGCAACGATCAAAAAAGGCGCGGCGACCCAATACAAAATAGGGAAGCTGAAATCCGGAAAGACCTATTATGTCCGGATCCGGGCCTATAAAACGATCAATGGGAAGAAATACTGGTCCGACTGGTCGGATGTGATGAAAAAGAAAGTGAAATAAGGCTCCCCGCGAATCCGGACGGCGGCCCGCTGCCGCAGAAAACGGGCTGCGCCACTGCTCTGTGAAACGAAAAGGACCGTCCCTGTCGTTTCATGAAACGAAAAGGACCGTCCCTATCGTTCCACGAAGCGGGCCTGCAGGGCCTGCATCAGGCGCCGGTACTGGCGCTCGTCCTTTTTCAGGCAGCAGCACCAGAACCGGACCGTCGCGCACTCATCCGAAAAAGGAACCGAAACACGGCCGGGAACATCCCCGAAATGCCGGAGCGAAATATCTGTCTTGAAGGTCGCCATGGTGGAAGCACGGGCGACCGCGGACAGGGAAGCGGCGTCCCCCTGCCGGTAAATCCGGGCATGGGGCATGGCCGCTTTTTTGATCTGCTCCCAGATCCCGACCTGGGAGACCTGGAGGAATTCCGTACCGTCCATCTCCGCGAAGGTGACGGATTCGCGGCCGGCCAGGGGATGCGCCTCGGGCAGGCTGGCGTACAGATGCTCCGACCCGCAGTAGCAGGCCAGGATCCCGTCGTCCTCCGGCTTTTCCGGCAGGACGGCCAGCTGGCAGGTTCCCTGCTTCAGGCGGGGCAGCAGCTCCTCCCGGGGCAGGATTTCCGTGGCGATCGTCCGGTCCTCGTATTCGGCGGAAAGCATGGGGGACAGGTCGTACAGCGGCCCCGGGGCCGCGGACCCGACGGAGAGGGTTCTCCGGCTGCGGTCCAGCGCCCGGACCCGGACCAGCAGGTTCTCCTGCTCCGCCAGGACCTGCCGGGCGCATTCCGCCGCCAGGACGCCGTTCTCGTTCAGCAGGAGCCTGTTTTTGCTGCGCTCGAACAGCGGCACGCCGACGACGTCTTCCAGTTTCTGCATGGAACGGGACAGGGAGGGCTGGGAGGTATGCAAATGCTCCGCGGCCGCGGAAAGCGTTTTCAGCTCGTGAAAGGCGACCAGCTGCTCCAGCAGGGAAGTTTCGATCATATCCATCACCCCGGTATGCGATTCTGATATACTGAAATTCGATATCGGCATTGTACATTCCTGCCGGGCCGTGATAAAGTCATGCCAGAAACAGGCGGCCGGACCGGGCGCCTGGCGTTCCCCGGCGGGCGGGGAAGCGGACTGACGGGAAAAGGACGGAGGAACACCATGATTTCACTCGCACGACTGACGGAACCGAAACAGCCGCTCTCCGACCGGCAGAGAGTATTTACGGACAGCATGCTGAAGGCCATGATCGTCCCCCTGGTGATCGAGCAGCTGCTGCAGATGATCGTGGGCCTCGCCGATACGATGATGGTGAGCCACGCCGGCGAAGCCGTCGTGGCAGGCGTCGGCCTGGACACCATGATCTACACGATCTTCATTTACCTGTTCACGGCGATCTCCTCCGGCGGGGCGGTGGTCGTGGCCCAGTATATCGGAAGCAAGGACCGGGAAAACGGCAACATGGCCGCGTCCCAGATTTTCCACCTGGCTGGCGTGCTCTCCCTGGCGTGCATGGTTTTGATGCTCCTGTTCGGGTCCGGGCTGCTCCGGGTGATGTATCCCGATACGGAACCGGCGACCATGGAGGCCTGCCGGACCTATATGTGGATCGTATCCCTGTCCTTCCCGGCCAACGCGGTCTACAACGCCGGCGCGGCGCTGTACCGCACCATGGGCAGGACCTCCGTGACCATGAAGGTCTCCCTGGCGGCCAATATCGTCAACGTCATCGGCAACGCCGTCGGCATCTTCGTCCTGCATGCCGGCGCGGCGGGCGTCGCCTGGCCCACCACCATCTCCTGGTACCTGGCGGCGGCGGTGATGACCTGGCTGTGCTTCCGCAGGGACCGGGAGGTCCGGATCGAATGGAAGCATATGCTGCGCCTGCATCCCGGCATGGCGAAGCGCATCCTCGGCGTGGCGATCCCGAACTCCGTGGAGAACACCCTGTTCCAGGCGGCCAAGGTCGTCCTGGGCATGCTGGTGGCCACATTCGGCACCTCCCAGATCGCCGCGAACACCACCGGGCAGACCTTCTGGTCCCTGGCCGCCTGCATGGGCGTCTCCATGGGCACGGTGTTCATCACGGTGATCGGCCGGTGCGTCGGAGCCGGCGACACCGAAGCCGCGGAATGGTACATGCGCAAGCTGACGCGGCTCTCCGTCGTCCTGGCCCTGGTATGGAACGTCGTCGTCATGGCGCTGACGCCGCTGCTGCTGCCGCTGTACGACCTGGGCGCGGATACCAAGCGCCTGATCCTGATCATCGTGGCGATCCACAACCTGTTCTCCGCCACGGTGCAGCCCTTCTCCGGGCCGCTGTCCTCCGGGCTGCGGGCCGCGGGCGACGTGAAATTCACCATGTGGTCGTCCATCTTCGCGACCGTATTCTGCCGGACCTTGCTGTCCTATATCCTGGCGCTGTGGCTGAACATGGGCGTGATCGGCATCGCCCTGGCGATGGTGCTGGACTGGTGCATCAAGGGCGCGCTGGACATCTGGCGCTTCCGCAGCGGGAAATGGAAAGACAAAAAGGTGATCTGAAACCCGGAACCGCCGCCGGAACCATGGCTCCGGCGGCGGAAAGGGTTTTTTTATTTCTTTTTTTCATTCTGAAACGAAAAGGACCGTCCCTGGCGTTTCACTGAAACGAAAAGGACCGTCCCCATCGTTTCAGGAGAACCGGAGGCCGAGATCCATCAGGGACTCCTCGAACTCCTTCAGCTTCTCCGGCGGAACAGGCCAAAGCTCCTTTTCGATTTCCGCCGGGTCAAACTCTTCCTCGATCAGTTCCTCGTCGTTCATGGCCGGTCCGGGTCTCCTTCCTGTGTATTACGGAGGCAAATGTTACCACCCGTCTCCGGGCTTCGTAAATGGCGTTTCCGGTATGGATACAGGATAAATGCAAGTCCCGGAGGCCTTGATTTTCCTGGCCCCGATGGAACATCAAGGGTTCGGGGAACCCCCGCGGATGCCCCCGTCCGGCGTTGTCCGGAAAGGCCTTCCGAATTTGCCGCGGAAAGTTATCAACAATTTATCAACAATTCGTCAATAAAATGTTAACAGATTGTCAAGAATCAGATAACCCCGCCGCGCAGTCTCCCGGCGGGACCGCCCCGGCCCTGCTTTTTCAACCGCCCGGCCCGGCGTTTCCCCGCGTCCGGCGCCGGATTTCATTCCCGTCCTTCCTACCCCCTGCACAATCCTGCACCCGTCAGCGATGGACAAATATCCCCCGGCCATGGTATAATTCCGGCAGTTTGAATCGTTCATCCCCATATTGATCAGAAACAGAGGTTTTGCCATATGCCGAATAAGGACCGGCTTCTGCTCCTGTTGAAGACGCTTCAGGAAAACTCCGACGACGAAACCTGGCTGACCACAGCCCAGCTCCGCGCCGCGCTGGAGGCGGAGGGGCACGAATGCTCCATCCGGACCCTGCGGCGGGACGTGAGGGCGATCCAGGCCTGCGGCTGGGATATCGGCGTGAGGGAAACGAACGGCCTGTCCACGAAGTACGCGTTCCTGGACCGGGAGTGGTCCAGGCCGGAGCTGCAGATCCTGGTGGACGCGGTGTGCGCCGCCCGGTTCATCCCGCAGAAGAGAAGCGAGGACCTCATCAAAAAGCTTTCCGCCATGGCCGGGCCCTCCCACACGGGAGAGCTGAAACCGGAAATCCTGGTGTCCGAGCACGTCAAGGCCAAAAACAAAAATATGATCTATTCCGTCCAGGCGATCCGCCAGGCCATCGACCGGGACAAAAAGATCCGCTTCAAATACCTGCAGTACGACACGGAGAAGAAGCAGGTTCCGAAGCGCGAGGAGCAGGACGGGAAAGAGAAGGAAAAGGAATACGTCGTTTCCCCCTACGCCACCGTCTGGAACGACGACCGGTACTATCTGGTCGGATACTCCGACCGGCGCCGGAAAGTGGCCGTCTTCCGCATCGACCGCATGGAGGTCCCGAAGATCATGCCGAACCGGCGGGTCCCGCCGCCGGAGGATTTCGACATCCGGGACTACACGGACAAGGTCTTCCGGATGTACGGGGGAGAAGAGGAAAACGTCACCCTGAAGTGTTCCCTTGAGATCCTGGACCAGGTCATCGACCGCTTCGGAACCGGCATCACCCTGAAGAAGGTCACGAAAAAGAGCTTCACCGTCACCGTCCCGGTCTCCCTGAGCACCACCTTCTACGCCTGGGTGTTCCAGTACGTGGGCAAGATGAGCATCCGGGCCCCGGAGCACGTGAGGGAGGCATACGCAGGCTTCCTGCAGGAAGCGATCGATGACGTGCTGGGGGAATAACCTTTCCAACGGCGAAAGGCAAATAAACAACGACGAAAGAAAAACATAACGGCAAAAGAGAAACATAACGACGAAATAAAATAAAGAACGACGAAAGGAAAACACAAAAATGAAAATCTATATTGCAGCACCGTTGTTCTGTGAAGGGGAAAGGGCTTTCAACGAAAAGGTGGACGCGGTCGTCCGGGAATGCGGCCATGAGACGTTCCTGCCCCAGAGGGAAGGCGGCTGCGTCGCCGACCTGCCGGAAATGATCAACGGCATTCCCAAAAGAAAATACCTTTTTCAGCTGGACTGCGAACACATGGACTGGTGCGACACAGTCCTGGTGCTGCTGGACGGCCGGGTCCCGGACGAGGGCAGCTGCTTTGAACTGGGCTATTGCTTCGCCAAAGGGAAACGCTGCATCGGCTATAAAACCGACGCCCGCTCCTTCATCGACGGCTTTGAGAACGTCATGCTGTACGGCTCCCTGGAAGCAATCCTGCAGAACGAAGACGAGCTACGCCAATACCTCCGGAACGCAGAATAAGCACAGGACCGGCAGCGTGAATGAAGCCCCCGCAGGATGCGGCTGATGACGTGTTGGGGGGAATAGGATGGATGTTAAGAATAACAATATATTGGGTATTAGAAGTTATCTTACATGGGAGATGCTGTAATGGAAAAACATTTGAGTCGAGATGAAATGATTAGCCGATTGAGTAAAATAGACTATACAGAAATATGGCCCGATGATGACTGGAAAGATATTGGGTACACAGAACTCCAAATCTGGATCAATGGAAATGGATATGGGTACTTTGGCCATGATGATCAAGCAAATTGTTATAAGCTTACCAGGATCCCTGATCAAAAATGGAGTATTATTCGAAAGAAATTGTCAAACAATAGTCTATGTATTGATGATGTAAAAGACACTTCACTTACAAAATTCTATATCATTGAAGAATATGATCCGAATGATCAAAACGATCTGAACGAGGTATTAAGAGAATTGCTCATGCTACCAGAAACATTAGGCGAATTCTTTTACTGTGCGGAATTCTTTGGTGAGTATCATTTTTTTAATACTGAAAACGAGATCTATGAAAGCATAAAGCGTGACGATTGTGATATAAAATGGACTGATCTAAATGATGATATATTAGCAGAATGGATTAAACGGCTGGAATCAATAGAAATGGGAATTGGATTCATTGAATGATATTTAAGCCTAATTTTCTACCGAATAATCAATAACCCATGTTAAAGTGTGCAAGGGTTAGTAAATCGTCTTTTTGCTTTATAGACATAAACATAAAAAAGATGATATAATCGATCCGCTGGGAAAGGATAAATTCATACTGATGAGTTCCCAGCGGGTGGAATATGTCGATTTTGCATACGTACGAGCGGAAAGGGGGTGGCAGGAAGAGTGGTTGAATATTATTGCAAACAATGTGATATCAAAACTGATTTGTCTGAATGCCCGAACTGCCATCAACGTACAGAGCTAAAAGGCTCATCTGTTTTTTGGTGTGAGCAATGCAAAATTCCGCTGTACGAGCATTATTGTTCGCTATGTGGGAACAAAGGGAAACGGATTGCAACGGATATAAGACCGGTTTTTCCTCAGGAACGTCTGTTCATGGAAATAGTCCGGAGAGAGCCATTGAAATATAAAGATTGCTCTGTGTGGAGCAGTGCGAGCAATTATTATCTAATCGATGGAAACAGGGTGGATTTTAATATCTCGGATATCCAAAAGATTGGCGCTGAAAACATAAGGAAAGAGATTGAAGAATATAGCCCTCAAAACGATGAAGTTGCCTTCAATACATATATAGAGCGATTTATAAAAGCGAATCAAGGCAGATGCAATTATATCACGAATGAGGCGTGCGCTTATATACGGAATGCGGCGCGAAACTATGGGCCAGCTGAAATGTTTGTTTCTATGAGTGGAGGGAAGGACAGCACAGTTGTTTCAAGCCTTGTTCGCAGAGCGCTAAGCAGCGAAGAAATACTTCATATCTATGGAGATACGACCTTAGAATTTCCTGAAACGAAAAGATATATTGAAGAGTTTCGAAAAATCCATCCCAAAACCCCTTTGCTTGTTGCAATCAATAAAGACAAGGAATTTGAGGACCTTTGCACAAAATTAGGCCCACCAAGCCGTGTTATGCGTTGGTGCTGTACAGTCTTTAAAACAGGTGCTATTCAAAGAAAGATTTCCACAATATTTAGAAACAAAAAACGCGTTTTGACTTTTATGGGCTTGAGACGAAACGAATCAAATTCGCGTAGTAAATATGACAGAGATGCGAATAGCCCTAAGATCACTATACAGAAGACATCGTGTCCAATCATTGATTGGTTTGACTTTGATGTAATTGATGGGGAAGAACGGTTTCATAGTATAGAAATCTGATCAGTGCTGAAGATAAGCAAAAATGGATTTTAGAGAACACCCAACTGCTTATGGGTCAAGGAATTATTTATTGTAATGAAGAAGATGACTGTGCTTCCATTTGCAAAGCATTGAGGAAGAAAAAAATAAAAGCTGAAGCGTATACACAGATTGAACAAGAAGAAAATGCTGAGAGAATCAATTATCTAACAGGTACGTTTACACAAGGTGGTCTTCCGATCATTGCGACAACACATAAAACTGGAAAGAATTTAACGAATCCTAATCTTCGGTTCATCATTCATTTCGATGTGCCGGAGAGGAATATATATGATACACATGTTGGGCAACTAGCTTATTCTCCCGATTCTGTGGTCTATGATTTAGTGGTACGGCAGATGCGCAATTCAAAAGGCGAAGACAGAGAAGAAATAGGTTCTGATTCAGAAAGCATAGATTATCTAGCATTTCATGATAGTTCCACCCAAGAATCGGTACATAATTCAGAACATAATATATATCATGAGACTCAAGAGGGCACATTCAGATCATGGACCGTGTTGGATCAACATACCGCAGTGAAGACGTGTGATGATGATTTTGTTTTCGGTAATGCATCAGGAGTCCCTAAGGGGATGTGTGGATTTTTTGATGCAGATGATTTTGCAAAGGGGCAGTCTTGCGAATTGCGGTTTATATATGAAAAACGGGTTTACAGTGCAAGTGTAAGTGCGGATTATTCACCAAGCAGGAGAGTAAAAATTCATTGGGAACCTGCATTAGGGAAAGTGTTCAAACGGTTAAAACAATTGGATGAGATTTCGAAGGTTTCTTTTCATCGAAGTGGTGATAAGACTTATGAATTATCTGTGCTATAGTTTCGAATCAGAAAAACGACGTAGCCGTGAAACCTACTGGTTGATGATAAGCCCCCCGACTCTTGTTGATAGTACCAGTCTGTCATCTTTATCAGAGGCTTTTCGAGTTGATGCCGAGCTGCCGGGCAGACGTTTTCTAGAGACTGCGGATGAAACCGGTATGCTATTCAGCCATGCGGCATGGATATGAGATATGGAAAAAGTAAGCTACCCATACATATCCTGTCATCCGTTTTCGTAGACATATGAACAATGGCCATGATATAATCTTTTCGTTGTTGAATATTAATACATCCATGGCACAAAAGAGGCGATGCGCCATGCTCCAGAACTCAGACAAAGCACACAGGACCGGCAGGATGAATGAAGCACCTGCAGGATGCGACTGATGACGTGTCGGGGAAAATAAATGGCCGTAATATTTCATGATCTATTTATCAGTAGATGCAGAGACAGCAGCAATTCATATCAGCATCCGAGAATTGGATTTGGCTGACAAGAGGTGCTGTAGAGGCATGAACTCGGTAAGGGAAGAAGGTCACAAATGAGCAACCATCCTCGCTGCTTATATGAAAACCGGTTTACGGCATTTCTTTGTGAAACAGAAATGACCGTGCTCGGGGAATTGTGCGATCACTATCATGGTGATGTGCTTACCACAACAAGAGAAGCGTGGAAAGCCGAAATCGCTATAATGCACAACCTACTTTCCCAGTTTGAATATAAAGATGGACAGATTATCTTTGAATACGATATACCACGCCTTGGCAAGAGGATTGATGTTGTACTTCTTTACAAAGGTATTATTTTCTGCATTGAGTTCAAGGTCGGGAAAAGCCAGATTTTAGAAGCGGATGTAGATCAGGTTCTGGATTACGCGTTGGATTTAAAAAACTTTCATAGATATAGTAGGGATCATGTAATTATTCCCATTCTTGTTGCAACAGAATACAAACGTTTTTCCTCTATGATTCAGAGATCAGCATATGACAATCAGGTGGCAAATCCCCTTGTTACCGGTAGTATCAATCTTCCCGAACTGATCAGAAGTGTATTGCGGCAGTATCCGAATGAACCCCCTATTGACAACAACTGGGTGATCAGTCCTTATGCCCCTACTCCTACGATTATTGAGGCGGCGAGATCACTCTATGAAAACCATACTGTAGAAGATATTACACGTCACGAAGCGGATCAGGTGTATACAGATCGAACCATAGATTATATTTTGCAGGTAATCAAAGACAGCAAAGAGCAGCAGAAGAAAAGCATCTGTTTCGTAACGGGCGTACCTGGCGCGGGGAAAACATTGGTCGGACTGGATGTGGCGATTCGTCAAACATATCAAAACCATGATGAACCGATTGAGGATGAAGGAGCCGTTTATCTTTCAGGGAACGGTCCGCTTGTTGCTGTTCTTACAGAAGCGCTAGCGCAAGACAATTACAGGAAAGCGCATGACAGAAAAGAAAGAAAAAAACTATCTGATTCCAGGCGGGAAGTCAGCAAATCAATTCAGATGATCCACCGGTATAGGGATAATATGCTGGCGAAAATCAAAAACCCTGTTGTAAACGGAAGACTTGAAATCGATCCGGAAAAAGCAGTAAAAATGGAAAAAGCTGGATTCGGTGAGGTTGAGCATGTTGCTATATTTGATGAAGCACAACGCTCTTGGACGCATAAGAGGCTTGCTGATTATTTGAAAAGAGGCGGCACGTACGGTAATAAGCTAAAGGTACCAAACTTTCCGATGTCTGAAGCGGCATTTCTGATTTGGTCCTTGGATCAGCGGGAAGATTGGGCTGTCATCGTCTGTCTTGTCGGTGGTGGACAGGAGATCAACACAGGAGAAGCTGGTATCTCTGAGTGGATCAAAGCGCTAAATGAGGATTATCGACATTGGGAAGTCCATATTTCTTCTAAACTGACAGAAGCAGAATATGCAGAAGGGAAAGTAAATGATCTGCTGAAGGACAATCCAAATGTTATTTATTCAGACGGTTTGCATCTGGGAGTATCATTACGTTCGTACAGAGCTGAAAAAGTGTCGGCTTTTGTCCATGCGTTATTATGCTTCGATGATAAGGCCGCAAACATTTATCAGGAAATTAAGGATAAATATCCTATTGTGCTGACCAGAGACATGGCAAAAGCAAGAAAATGGCTTCATGAAAAGGTGCGGGGAACAGAACGTACCGGGGTTCTGGTTACAAAAGAAGCAGCGCGGTTTAAGCCATTGGCAATCCATATCCTTCCATCCGGAGATGAAAACGCCGTTCATTGGTTCCTGGAAGATAAAACTGATACCAGATCATCCAATTACCTAGAAGATGCCGCAACAGAGATACAGGTCCAGGGACTGGAATTGGATTACACCTGTGTTTTGTGGGACGCGGATATGCGATATGATCATGGCAGGTGGCGTTACTATTGCTTTAACGGAAACACAAAATGGAACGAACAAGCAGGAGACAGTGAAAGCAAACAGGAAAAACTGAAATATATGCTGAACGCCTATCGTGTGTTGCTGACTCGCGCCAGAGCGGGTATGGTGATCTGTGTCCCGTCAGGAAATGGAAACAAGACTGCGAACGGGTTCTGGGAAGACAGTACCAGATTGCCTAGTTTTTATGATGGTACATATCAATATCTAAAGAGTATTGGAATTGACGAGATATAGATTGGATTATCAGCGCCCCATCACTCTAGTAAGTCTTGCCCTATTATAGAACGGGGGAGTCGTATGGAGATCAACGCCAAAGTCTACGCGGCCGCGGATGACCTGAAACTGTTGGAGCAGGTGCATAAAGCCCTGACCGGGAAAACGTTCCAGCGCTGTTTTCTGCCTGATGGTTATTCCGGTGCAGCGGAGCTGCCGGCTCATTCAGAGCCGGAAAATTCAAAAGAGCCGCGGTTCCGGGCAGGAGCGGGACAACGATCCGCATCAATGCAATAAAGGAGACAAGCGATCATGGCGGACAGAAACGGAAGGATTCAGATCTTCGAGCAGACAATGGAAGTGTGCAGGAACGACCCGGAGCTTCAGGCTGCTATTAAAGACTCCATCGAGAAACAGAAAATCATCTGGGAGGAGGATCCGGTTGCTGCCGGTGAAAAACGCCGCGCAGTTCCTGCCGATCTGGTGATCACTCCGGAAAGAACGATGGGGGCGGCCTGTAAATACCTGGGATTGGGGAAACGGATCTGCGTCCTGAATTTCGCGTCTTCCGTGACGCCGGGCGGCGGTGTGGCCAAAGGTATGGGTTCACAGGAGGAAAGTCTCTGCAGGATCAGCACATTATATTCTGCAATCAGCGACAGGAAAACAGCGGGCGCCTTTTATGACAGGCACTGGCAGATGATCCGTAGCGGGGAAATGAACCGGAAAAACAGGGACGACTGTATATTCACGCCCGGGATTAAAGTGATCCGGGAAGATACATTTGACTGTGCCATGCTTCCCCGGAATGAATGGTATGAGGTGGATGTGATCACCTGTGCAGCGCCGGATCTTTGCTATGACAGCGGCGGGAGTATGTATCAGCCGGAAGAAGCGGAGCTGGAAGCTGTTTTTGAAAGAAGATGGCGGCGGATTCTCTCCGTCGCAGCATTCAACAAGGCGGATGTCCTGATCCTCGGAGCGTTCGGCTGCGGCGCGTTTTACAATCCGCCGGAGGTGGTCGCACAGGCTTTCAGCAATATTTTCCATGAATTTGCATGTTGTTTTGAAGTGGTGGAATTTGCCGTATTTGCCCAGGATGAAACGGACCCGAATTACCGGGCGTTTTCCGGGATGAAGGGCATATCGACTGTCAAAGATAAAAATCCCGGCAACCGGAAAAAAGAGGAACTGCACATGAAGAACATCTGGAAGGAGGGCATCTTCGGGGTCGTGGCTGGTGACGCCCTGGGCTGCCCGGTACAATTTGAGAGCCGGGATGCCGTAGCGCAGCATCCGGTGACCGGAATGCGCGGGCATGGTACATTTAATCTGCCGGCCGGGTCCTGGACCGACGACAGCAGCCTGACACTGGCGCTGCTGGACAGTATCTGCCGGACTGGGAAAATGGATCTGAAGGACATCATGGATAATTTCGTGGAATGGCTGGAGCACGGCGCTTTTACACCCTACGGGTATTCGTTTGACATCGGCTTCGGAACGGAGCAGGCGATCGAGTCCTACATGAAGAGCGGGAATCCCTTTACCTGCGGCGGCACCGCGACCTCAAACAACGGCAATGGCAGCCTGATGCGGATCATGCCGGCCTGCCTGTACTGCTGCGCGAAGGGCATGGACGACGGGATGGCGGTCCGGGCAATTCATGCCGTCGGAAGCCTGACGCACGCACACATCCGGAGCAACATCGCATGCGGGCTGTACTTCTTCATGATCCGTTCCGTGCTGGACGGGGAAGGCAGCCTGCAGGAGCGCATGCAGAAAGGCCTGGACCACGGATTCGCATATTACGAAAAAACGCTTCAGGATCCTGCGGAGCTGCGGTATTACGACCGTATCCGGAACCTGGCGCTTTTTGCGCAGGTCCCGGCTGAAGATATCCGCAGCAGCGGCTATGTGGTCGAGACGCTGGAAGCGGTCGTCTGGGCGCTTGTCACGACAGGATCTTTTGAGGAAGGACTGCTGAAAGTCGTTAACCTCGGCCAGGACACCGACACGACCGGCGCGATTGCCGGCGGGCTGGCAGCCTTATACTACGGATATGACGCGATCCCGGCCGCCTGGATCGAAGAGATCAGGAGGAAAGAATGGATCGGGAACCTCTGTGACAAGGCGGAAGAGGTTGTAAAGTAAGATCAGGAGGAACAGATGGACGGGAATGAAGAAAAGATCGAAGACCGCCTGGGTGATGCGATCAGACTGCTTACAAACAGGAATTCCAAAGAGCAGTATACAGTGATCTGCAGGGCATTGGTGGAAGCATATGTCAAAAATATGACAGGGATTGTACCGATGATTTTCCGGAATTTGAAACCCTGTTACGGCACCTTGCGGATTGATGCGACCCGATATGCATATCGCGTCTATACCGTTTCGGAGAAAAGAACTCCCGCCGAAGGAGAAATGGAAGCATTCATCCCATGGAGATCAATCATCGATTATGCACTGAAGGATGAAGAGGCAGAGGGGATCATCATCAATCCTCCGCCCATCATAATGTTTGATACCGCAGTGGCTTTCCTGCCAAAGGACAATCTTCAGATTATTCTTCTGGAAGCCGAGAGGATCCTGAATCAAACGCCGGGCGATGGGCATGATGAGGCTGCTGAAAAGAAGCGCTCTGATGCAGATCCCGAAGAGGCGGCAAGAGATATTTACCGCCTTGCCAGAAAGAGGATCAGCACAGCCCTGAACGCTTTTTACAGGAGTCCCGGCGAGCAGACGGTCAATAACGTACTGGGTGAAATCACCAAGGGATACATGTTCAATGTCCTTTGTTTCATCGCCATGGAGGAACATGGAGTAAATGGCAGGCGCATGACACGGATCCGGTGTCCGCTTTCCTCCGGGGATGTATACATCATGTTCACTTCGGCAGAGGAAGCGGAGAAGTATGGAAGTCCGGTTGCCTGTATGACGTACCGGGATGCGATCCGGAAGGCTGAAGAGGATAAAGACATTACGGGATTCTATATCGATCCCCAAAGGAATCGCCCGACTGCAGTCATGACCAGGCAGAATATCGGGGCGATCATTGAGGCCGGAGAGACGCAGATCGGCGGTTTCGGTGAAGATCTGAAGGATGCACTGAAAGCCTGGCCGGATGAACCTCAGCAAACGGAAAGAATCAAATTGGTGAAATAATTAAGATTGACAAAGAAGACAGAATGAAGAAACTGATAGAGTACCATGGGAAACATCAATATATCGAAAACAGATACAGGCTCGTTCCACCGGGCAGTATCGCATTGTTGCCAAGCCGGAAGAACTGCTGCTGGTGTGCGGGAAGCTGGAGCGAGTAAGGCGTGCGGGATTCATCTGATCCGGAACGGATCGACTTTGGCGGTATGCCGGATGGCTTTTGATCATCGGAATCCGGAGGTGTAACGGTTCATGAAGAAGTTTTTCCTGTTGCTTGCGGCGTTTGTTCTCATGCTTTGCCCGGGATGCTTCCGGTCGGCGGGAACATCCGGCGGCCATGCTCAGGAGAGCCTGAGAGAACTGGTGGAGGCGGGCAGCCTTCCCGGATATCCGGAGATTGCTGTCGTTGAATATTCTCCTGAACCAAGGCCGAATCCGGTGTCGGACAGGATCATCAGCGGGGATTATGTATATGTTGTCCTGGAAGACGGGACAGCGGATATCCTGAAGTATAACGGAACGGAGACTGAGCTGACGCTTCCGGCGAGCCTGGACGGGAGAAGCGTGTCGGGAATGGAAATCAGAACATTTTATGGATGGTCGTCCCTGAAATCCGTAACGATTCCGGAAGGTTATCGCTGGATCGGCGAGTGCGTTTTCTATGACTGCGAATCGCTTGAAACCGTTGTGATTCCGGAAAGCGTTACCGATATCGGGATTTCAGCGTTCAGCGGATGCAAATCCCTGGCAAATATATCGATCCCGAAAAGCGTAAACCGGATTGAACCTGAAACGTTCTGCAGATGCAAATC
>JAEEGL017151551.1_pt1 | contig 14671 bp, 14 predicted proteins | sample 9134231 | NCBI WGS metagenome assembly JAEEGL01 (sample SAMN16246548, study PRJNA631951) | gut metagenome | biome: gut microbiome; feature: rumen; material: fiber-attached | host: Bos | place: Iran: Karaj | collected 2018-10 | reverse complement strand
TATATTTAAGTGAAATGACAGATGATTATAATAAAAAATATAGTCCTGAAAGAAAAGCAATTGATTATATTGCAGGTATGACAGATGATTATTTCTTAAACCAATATTACAAATATAATAATTAGTTCTAATAAAAGTATGCTGAGCATACTTTTTATTAGGAGGTAATTATGGTAAACAAACAAAATCTATGGTTCTTAGTATTATTTAGTTTAGTTTTAGTACTTAGTGTCTATTATGTTACAATGCCTGATGAGTTATTCTTAACAAATAATAGTTATATTGATGATACTAAAGAAGTTGTAAGTGTTGAAGAAAGTGATCTACTAACAGCAATGAAGACAGAACTTAATAATGAAAGAGAAGAACAAGTAGCCTCTATAAAAAAAGAACTTAACAATAATACGAAGACGATAGAGGAAAAGAATGAGGCCTATGAAGAACTTTTATATTTAAATGAACTAAAAGGGTTAGAAGAGGCAATTGAAACTAAAATAAAAAATGATTTTGGTTTAAGTTCCTTTGTTAAAATTAATAACAATGATGTTTCGGTAGTAGTTCTTAAAGATAAACATGATATATCACTTGCTAACGATATCATGAAAAGTGTTCAATCATTCTTTAAAAAAGATGTTCGTGTTATTGTAAAATTTGAAAAATAATTACTTGTTCTAGTTTTATGTACTCACCATCTATTCATAAAATCATAAAATAATATGAATAGTATGAAACCACCTAACTTAGGAAAGTGAGGGACAAACTTGAATAAAGGAATACTAACAAAGAGAGAAAAAGAAGTTTTTAATCTATTAGTTTTAAATAAAACAACTAAAGAGATTGCTAAAGAATTATCTATTAGTGAAAAAACAGTTAGAAATCATATCTCCAATGCAATGCAAAAACTAGGTGTAAAAGGAAGAGCATCTGCAGTAGTTGAATTAATAAAACTAAATGAAATAACTTTATAAGTATGTGTTAAAAACACATGCTTTTTCATATTATTATTTAGGTGATAATATGAATAAAAAAGTATTAATAATAGTTTCACTATTATTTATTTTAGTAATCTTTTATACATTTAGTTTAATACCAGATAATACTATTAACTATAATTATCCAGTTAATGATAGTAAAACTATTTATGCTGTAGATAGTGATAATTATGTTACTAAAACAAGTGTCTATGAAGAGTCTAATGATATAAGGAAATTATTAAATATTATGACAACTAATACTGATTATAGTAGTTTGTTAAAAAGTGGCTTTTATCCGGTTATACCTAAGAATACAAAAGTTATTGATTGGAAAATAGATAATGATGTTTTAAAAATTAATTTTTCTAAGGAATTATTAGATATTACTAAAGATAAAGAAGAACAAATGATAGAATCTATCATTTATACTGTTTTAGAAAATAGTGAGGTAGAAAAGATTCAAATTTATGTAGAAGGGAATCTGTTGAAGAGTTTGCCTAAAAGTGGGAAAGTTCTTCCAAATGTCCTAACTAAAGACTATGGAATTAATAAAACCTATGATTTTAATAGTTATAATAATATTAATAAAGTCTTAGTTTGGTTCGTTAAAGAAATAAATGATGAAATATATTATGTTCCAGTTACTAAATATATAGATGATAATCGAAATAAAGTAGAGATAATTATTGATGTATTATCTAGTAGAAACTTATATAAAGATAATCTTATGTCATTTGTAGATAATCTTTCTTTAAGTAGTTATAATATCAATAACAAAAATTTAACTCTTTATCTGGAAAATAATAATAAAATAGATCAAATTGCAGTTAATGAAATTATTAATTCATTATTTGATAGTTTACAATTAAACAGTGTAAAATTGTTTGTCAATAAAGAATTAGTTGGAGTTTTTAAAAGCTAAATGTGTTATACTATACTTGGTGATAAAATGGAAAAGAAAAGAAAAAAAGAAAAAGGGACAGGTTTTGGAGATAATTTAGGATGGTTAATTTTATACCTTGTACTTAATGGAATATGTACTGCACCTCTTATAATGGCAACTGCGTTAAAAAACGCAAAATTACCTGAAGGTAAAGAAGTGGCCTTAGAACCTGCAATAACTTTCTTTAATAATAACGGGCCATTAATATCATTTATATTACTATTTATTCTTCTTTTGTTCGTAATTCTTAAGAAGAAAAGTGCCTTAGTAGAAGATATTAAAAAGTTTAAAAAAGACAAAAAAAGAAATATTATTTATACTATAATAGGAGCTATAGTATTGACTGGTATTGGTATTCTATTACCTATATTGAGAGAGCATTTATTTAGTTCAGAAATGTCTGCAAATCAAGCTGGCTTAGCAAGTGTTATAAATGATAAAACGCCATTATATTCGTTAGTATCATATTTCTTAATACTTTCTATTGTAATTCCTATGTTAGAAGAAATATTTTGTAGATTAAACTTTAGAAAATCTTTTAAGACGATAACAATGTTCATTATTATAACATCACTATTGTTTGGAATGTTACATATGACTAATGCATCTTTATCAATTTCCTTTATATATGATTTATTTATGTATTCATCTATGGGAGCGTGTTTAGGTTATGTTTACTACAAAACGGATTCTATTTGTTCATCTATGATAATGCATATATTAAATAATTCATTATCAGTGATAATTATGATTTTGCCATTTATAAAATAAAAAGTCTTATGACTTTTTTATTTTGTTTTTTTGTGTTATAATTTTGATAGAATAGGAGAGTTGTCTATGGGTATAATTGGTAGTAGCAGAGATAGTTATGAAATGGATTATAAAGTAATTAATAATATTAAGTCTTTAGGAATTGATATGATTAACGAAGCTAAAAGTGGTCATCCTGGTATAGTATTAGGAGCAGCCCCAATAATATATATGCTTTATGCTAAACATATGGTGTTTGATACATCAAATGATAAATGGATTAATAGGGACCGTTTTATTATGTCTGGTGGACACGGATCGGCCTTATTATATGCAACATTACTTATGAGTGGATTTAATATTAAATTAAATGATTTAAAAAACTTTCGTAAATTAGGTAGTATTACACCAGGACATCCAGAATATAACTTAACCCCAGGTGTTGATATGTCAACAGGACCTCTTGGACAAGGTTTTGCAAGTGCTGTTGGTCTTGCAATCGCTGAAAAATTTTTAAATAATCGCTATCTTTATCAAAAATCAAAGAAAAAGAGTTTAATAGACCATTATACTTATGTTTTATGCGGAGATGGAGATTTAATGGAAGGTGTTAGCTATGAAGCAGCATCTATTGCCGGAAATCTCGAATTAAATAAATTAATTGTTTTGTATGATTCTAATAAAATAACTCTTGATACTGATACAACTAATACTTTTAAAGAAAATGTATTAAAACGCTTTGAGTCGATGAATTGGAATACTATTGAGGTTGATGGTGATAATTTAAAAGGACTTGATGATGCCATCTGTAAAGCTAAAGATAGTAGTAAACCAACATTAATAAAAGTAAATACCATAATTGGAAAAGATAGTTTATTAGAAGGCACTTCTAGTGTTCATGGTAAACCATTAACAAGTGAAGATATAACACAACTAAAAGAAAAATTAGATATTCGTGATGTTCCATTTACTGTAACACAAGATGCTTATAATTATATGCAAGAACAAATAAAGGAAAGAAATACTCCAATTATTGAAAAATGGAAAAAAGAGAGTGAAAAGGTATTAAATGCTAGTGATGAAGTATATCAAACTGAATTTAGAAAGTTGGTTGATAATGATTTATCATTAGATTCTAATAATTTATCACTTAGTGTAGAAGAGTTAAAAGATGAACCGCTAAGAGATACTTCTTCAAAAATATTAAATGATTTTGTTAATGAAAATGTTTTAATAATGGGTGGATCTGCGGATTTATCATCTTCTACTAAGACATATTTAAATAATATGGGGGACTTTACAAGTGAAAACTTAAAGGGTAGAAATATAAGATTTGGTGTAAGAGAACATGCTATGGGGGCCATCGCTAATGGTATAGAATTAGGTGGTATTCGTTTCTTCTGTTCAACTTTCTTATCATTTAGTGATTATTTAAAGCCTGCTATAAGAATGAGTGCACTTATGAACTTACCAGTTATCTACATTTTCACTCATGATAATATTACAGTAGGGGAAGATGGTCCAACTCATGAACCAGTTGAACAATTAGTAGGATTAAGAAGTATTCCTAATCTTGAAGTATATCGTCCTAGTGATGTTAATGAATTACTAGGGGTCTATAAAATAGTGCTTGCTAAAAAAGAAGGACCAAGTGCAATTATTGTATCTAAAGAAATGTCTAAAATATTAGATTGTACAAGCGTCAACGAAGTTAAACGTGGAGGTTATATTGTAAAAGATGTTACGGATAAACCTCTTAATGGTATTATTATCTCTTGTGGCAATGAATTGGGTACTGTTTTAAATGTTTCTAAGTCTTTAGAAGAAAAAGGAATCTATACAAGAGTAGTAAGCGTACCATGTATAAGTAGATTTATAAAGCAAAGAAAAGATTATTATGATAATATTTTACTACCATCTGTTAAGAAATTTGTGGTAGAATATTCTTCGTCATATTCTTGGACTAGTTTTGTAGATGATTCTAAATATTTATTCTGTGTTGATCACTTTGGTGAAAGTGGTAACAAAGTTGATATCTTAAGAAAATACAAATTAGACGAAGAAAGTATTACAAAGAGAATAGAAGACTTACTTAAATAGGAGGGTATTATGATTGAAATAGAAACTCTAAAGAAATATGCTAACAACTTAATGTTTGATATGAATGATGAAGAGTATATAACTTTACAAAAAGAGTTTGAAGTTATATTAAAACAAATGGATAAAATAAGTGAAATAGATAAAATAGAAGAGGTGGAACCGATGTTTCATCCTTTTCCTGTTCCTTTAGAACTAACTGAATATGAAAGCGAAAATTTAAGTACTGATTTAGCACTTCAAAATGCTAAAGAAGTTAAAAATAATAAAGTAGTAGTACCTAAGGTGGTGGCATAATGGATATTTTAACAACAAGAAATAAATTAGATAATGGTGAAGTAACTAAAGAAGAACTATTTAAAGAAGCTGTAAAAAATGCTAAAAAATACCAAGAAGATTATAATTCTTTTGTTACTATTTTAGATGATTACGATGGGGAAAGTACTATTAATGTTTTATCAGGAATACCTTATGCTTTAAAAGATAATATTTCCACTAAAGGTATTTTAACAACAGCTAATTCTAATATTTTAAAAAATTATATTCCTCCATATGATGCAACTGTTTATAAGAAATTAAAGAGTAAAGGTGCTATGTTAATTGGTAAGACAACAATGGATGAATTAGCGATGGGAGGAACAGGCACAACAGGTAATACTGGAGTAGTAAGAAATCCTTGGGATAAAGAGAGGATTATTGGAGGTTCATCTTCTGGTTCAACATCGGCAGTGGCTTTAGGTATAGTTCCTTTTGCCCTTGGTAGTGATACTGGAGACTCTATTAGAAAACCAGCTAGTTATGGTGGAGTTGTAGGTTTTAAACCAACTTATGGATTACTTTCTCGTTATGGTTTATTTGCCTTTGCTTCAAGCTTGGATCATATAGGATGCCTTACAAGAAATGTTAAAGACAGCGCTATTGTTATTAATGAATTAAAAGGTCATGATGATAAGGATTTAACTTCTTTACCAGATGACGATAAAGATTTAGTTAAAGATATAGATAAAGATGTTAAAGGAAGAAAAGGATTCTATATTAAAGAAATAGTAGATTCTATTTCTAATAAAGATGTCCTTGATAGTTTTAACAATATTTTAAATAAATGCAAAGAATTAGGTATGGAAGTAGAAGGAGTGAGCGTTGATAAACATATTCTTGAAGCTTTATTCCCTTCATACATTACTATTTCTTGTGCTGAAGCAACTAGTAACGATGCCAATTTAACAGGTATTTCATTTGGTGTAAGAGGAGATTCTAGTGATGTTAACGGGATGATTACGGATGCTAGAACCAAAGGGTTCTCTGAATTAATCAAAAGAAGATTTGTTATAGGCAGTTATGTCTTATTTAGAGAAAATCAAGAAAAATTATATCTTAACGCTTGCAGAGTAAGAAGATTAATCGTTGATAAAATAAATAGTCTATTTGATTCATATGACTTCTTAATATTACCGGCTTCTGGTGATATAGCACCAAAATTTGGAGAAGAAAGTGATCGTTTATCCAGTGAGTATTTACTTGCTGAGAATCATTTAGTAATCGCTAATTTTGGTGGTATGCCTAGTATAACTATTCCTTATGGATTTAGTAAAAATATGCCAATTGGGGTTAATATCACAACAAAAGCTAAAACTGATGAATTAACTTTAAATATAGCATATAAACTAGAAAGTGTTTTACCATATAAAGATATGATAGCAGGGGAGGTAAGATGATGTATAAAGCAGTTATTGGATTAGAAACTCATTGTGAGTTAAATACCTCTAAAAAAGTATTCTCTGGCTCTAACAATGTTTATACTAATGATCCAAATGTAAATATTTGTGCAGTTGATATGGGATTCCCTGGAATACTTCCTATTGTTAATAAAGAATCGGTTATTAAAGCATTAAAAGCAGCACTTGCATTAAATTGCGACATTGCTGAAGAAATGAAATTTGATAGAAAAAACTACTTTTATCCAGATTTACCAAAAGGTTATCAAATAACACAAAGTAGAAGACCTGTAGGTATTAATGGATATTTAATGATTAATAATGAAGAAGAGGATAAAAAAGTATTAATACATGATATTCATTTAGAGGAAGACTCTGCCAATTTAGATCATACAGGTGATTCTACACTAATAGATTATAATCGTGCAGGTGTTCCACTAATTGAAATAGTTACAGAACCATGTATGAATAGTGCTGATGAAGCTATTAACTATTTGGAATCTCTTCGTAACTTACTTCTTTATTGTGACTTATCAGATGCTAGAGCAGATAGAGGTCAAATAAGATGTGACGTTAATGTTTCATTAATGAAAGAAACAGATAAAGAGTTTGGTACAAAAGTAGAAATAAAGAATGTTAACTCTTTTGCCAATGTAAAAGATGCTATAAATAGTGAAATAAAAAGACAAACAGAATTACTAGATAAAGGTGAAAAAATAGTTCAAGAAACAAGAAGATATGATGAAGCAACTAAAGAAACTTATCATATGAGAGAAAAAGTAGAAGCAGTTGATTATAAGTATTTTCCAGAGGCTAATATACCTGATATTGAGTTAAAGAATGAATTATTAACTGAATTAAAAGCAAGTTTACCAGTATTACCATATGAAAGAAAAAAGAAATATTTAGAATATGGATTAAATCCAAAAGATGTAAAAACTCTAATTAAAGATAAAAAATTAAGTGATTACTATGAAGATTTATTAAAAGAAAATATTGAACCACTAACAGCGATAAACTGGATGACTAGTGTTGTTCTACCATATTTAAATAAACTTTATATGGGTATTGATGAGATTAAATTAACACCATCTATGATAAAAAGTATTATTAGTTTAGTAGATGAAAATAAAATTTCTAATAAACAGGCTAAAGATATTCTAAATCAATCTTTAGAAGAAGAAAAAGACCCACTAGAAATATATAAAAATTCTAATGTAACACAAATAACAGATACTAATTTGATTAGAGATATGTTAATTAAATTATTAGATAATAACCCTAAATTAGTAGAAGATTATAAGAATGGAAAAAATGTCTTTAATTTCTTTGTAGGACAGGTTATGAAAGAAACTAAAGGACAAGCCAATCCTAAGATTACTAGTGAAATATTATTAGAAGAAATTAAGAAGAGATAAAAATTAATTTATCTCTTTTTTGTAAACCAGCAAAAACTACCTTATAAAACTTGACAAATATATATAAATATATATAATTTAATTAGAATAGCAGTATGAGATAAGGCATAGGTTAAAGCTATTTAAATTTAAAAATATGGAAGGGAAAATATGAAAAAAAGTAGTGGAAACAAAAATTTAAAAAGTAGTGTAAAAACTACAACATCAAAACCAGCAAAAACTAATAGCAAGGTGAAGACTAAGAAAAAGAATAATCAAAAAATGGCATTAATAGTAGGAATAATAGCAGTAGCATTAATTGCCATTGGAGGGGGATACTTATTATCTGAGGGAGACGAATTTGGTGGTGGATTTAATGCAACAATAAATTCTACTTTGAAATATTCTTCATTTGATTCAGATAGAGATAGTCAATTGACATTAGACAATGAAAAATATAAATATACACTAAAGGTAGATAGAAATGTCTATAAATTGAAGAAAGCAAGTGGAAAATTTAATCGTACTAGAAATGGTGAAGTGTATGAATTAGATAATGGTGTTACGGTAGAAAATTACGGTAAATATGTAGCAGTTAATCTAACTAATACAGGTAGTTCTAAGTATCAGTTAATCTTATTCAATCAAACAGAGGCTAAAAATGTTAGAAAAAAGATTTCTGATAGTATGATCAAGGATTTCTCTATGGGACTAGCCTATAGTCGAGTTAATGGCAAAACTGATTCAGCAAAAGTAAGCAAGATGGCACAAGCTTACAAAGATGAAGTTAAAAGTTTTAAAATTGATAATTTAAATTATTGTTATAGAAAGGTTACTAACGTATCTGGTACAACTTTAAGTTATGGCACAGGCGTTTGCCCTATAACATATAAACTATACTTAAAGAATTATAGCCAAAGTGCATGTAAAAAAGGAAATGCTCCATACGATAAGTGGTTAGTTCAATACGCAACATGTAAGTCTAGTCATATTGAAGTTACAGCAAATGTTGAAGTTGATATTGCACATTCTAGTTATGGAACGGGTGCTTGGACACCAGTTAAATCTAGTGGCAGTAGTGGACCAGAGGTTTCTAACAACGGACAATGTTATTGCTGTGGTAATTCCCAAGGCTGTACTTATAAGTGGTCTGAAAATGGTAGTTCTCCAGGAAGCAACTGTGGAAAGGTAAGCAAAACTAAAGATCAATGTACAGGTACTGCTACTAATGCCATAACTTGTAATGTATCAAATTGTTCTAAATGTAGCAGTAACAATTATTGCTCAATATGTAAGGGTGATTATACTCCTTCTAATGGTGCATGTGTTTGTAAGAACATAGAAGGATGCATAAAATATAATTCGTCATGTAAATGTGCAAAATGTGATGAATCAGAATATACTTTAAGTAATGGAACTTGTAAAGCAAAAAGTTCCGGTGGTAGCAGTGGAAGTACACAAGAGGGTACTTGTGAGTGTTACAAATATGAAGCTGTTTGTACTAGAGTTTATGTAGTTAATAAATGTTCTAATTGTAATGGAACTTGTACATATGATTATGAATTGGCTCATTATGAATGCTCAGAAACAAAGAAACATTATGGCTTGAAAGATAATACTACTTGTTCGAAGTTAGAAGGCATTAATTGGGGTGGAACAGTTAAAGAAGTAAAACAATCTTATAAATGTGGTAACCTTACTACTTGTACAAAAGTTTGTAACTCACACGGCATGTATGTTAAGAGTGGTAAATGTGGTTCTGGCGGTAATGGTGGAAGATAGAATTTCAATAATAAAGTAAATATACTGGAAGCATAATTTTATGCTTCCTTTCTTATTAATAAAATTAAACTTTCACAAATCATAATTTAAAATTAAAAACAGTTTTTATAAAGTTGTTAGTGCCTTTTATATAAAGCATTATGATATTTATTTCTTAATATATTCATTACTTTGCATAGTAATAATACATATTATTGTACGTAAATTAAAAAATAGTGGAAGTAGCAGTCCACATATTTTGTAGCAGTTGGAACTGGATATTTTGGTACCCTTAAGGAAGATACTACATCAGCAATTTTTTGCGAAACGCGTTTATCATGTTCTGATGTTTGTAAAGCCAATGGCTATAGTGATGTAGTTAGTGTATAGTGTGTGGCTTTCCGAGAATCAATAGGCAAATTAAGATGACACTTATATAATTGAATATTTAGTGAATAAAAAGATAAAACGAATTAATTATTCATAGTTAATTCGTTTTTTATATAGAAATAAAAATTAATTTTTCTCTTTTTTTATGACATTTTTTTAACTATTAACGATATATATTTTTTATGGTGATAGAAATGAAAGAGTATTTTGTCTTTAAAATAAAAAATGAAATATTTAAATTATATCGAAATAGACCAGGGGATTTATTTGATGTTTTAAATAGAATTTATTATATGAAAACGATTGATTTAGAATATGGAAAGAACTTATTTAATCAAGTGGCCTGTTTCTTAGATAAAGAATCGTTAAATAAATACTTAGAAGATAATTATAAGGATAATCTTATTTATCAAAAATGTGATGATGAACATGTTATAAATAATTTGTATTATGGTGAAATTAGTGTTTTAAAAGTTAAAAATACTCATATTAAGATTGAGAGTAATAGAGATAAATCAATATTTTTTGACATACTTAGTAAATATGATGATACTTTTTTTGCGTGTGAATTTAAAGAACAAGAATATTTTTTTGTTAATAAAAAGATAAAACTTATGTTATAATGTTACTATACACAAAAAGGAGGAATTATATTATGTGGTGGCAAGATTTATTATATGTGTTAGCAGGATTAGTTGGCGGAATAATAATTGGCTTTTTAATTTCTAGATTTGTTACTAAAAAGTATTTAAAAAAGAATCCGCCAATCAATGAAGAAATGATTAAAGCTTTAATGATGCAAATGGGTAGAAAACCTTCACAAAAGCAAATTAATCAAATGATGAAAGCAATGGAAAAATATCAATAAAAAAACTCAGTTATTTCTGAGCTTTTTTTATTTTTTTATTTTTTTTCTTATCTTCTTTTTCCTTTGGTTCCTCTAAACCTTTAACTAAAAGTGAAAATATTAGTGAGTAGAAGATAAGAGAGAAGGCATTAAAGATATATACTCCTGTAAATAATTTAAATATATCAGCAAATCCCATAACTCCAATATTACCTATTACTGCAAATACTAAACTATCTAATGTTACGGCAATTGTGCTTGATAGTAAGAATTTAATTGATTTTTCATATTTTAAATAGTTATAAATCAATAAGTTAACTGATTGTGAGAAGTAAAAGGCAGTAAGTAAAGCAAGAGCAGTTTGAGCATTTGATTCATATAATCCCTTTAAAATATCATCGCCTTGACTTGGAAATACTTGTGAAAAATAAATTAACAAGATAGATACAAGTGTACAAACTAAGGTAACATTTAATAATTTAAGTGTTTTTTTGCTACCATATAATTCTCTAAAATAAGTAACTAAAACATAAGTAATTGGATAAACAATGATATTTGAAGTAGCAATAATACCAATTAATTCAGTTTTCCTACAGGCAGTTACAGTAGATATAAGTAAAATAGTTAATATTAGACAAACTAATAAAACATAATTATTCTTTTCTTTTAGACTTTTTATTCTTTCCATACTAGCCTCCAATTATTCTAATATAATTATAACTTATTTTTAAAATAAAACAAGAAAAAAAGTATGTTTTATGATAGAATATAATTGGTGATTTTATGACTATTAATAACATTCGTAATTTTTGCATTATCGCACATATCGATCATGGTAAAAGCACTTTAGCAGATCGCATTTTGGAAGAGACTAATGCTATAGATAAAAGAGAAATGAAAGATCAATTACTAGATTCTATGGATTTAGAAAGAGAAAGAGGAATAACTATTAAACTTAATGCTGTCTCTTTAAATTATAAATATAAGAATGAAGAATATCTTTTAAATTTAATAGATACTCCAGGTCATGTTGACTTCACTTATGAAGTATCACGTAGCTTAAAAGCTTGTGAAGGAGCGGTTTTAGTAGTGGATGCTACCCAAGGAATAGAGGCTCAAACTCTTCATAATTTGTATTTGGCGCTAGATAACAATCTGACAATTGTGCCAGTTATTAACAAGATTGATTTACCAAATGCCGATCCTGAAAAAGTAAAAAAAGAACTTGTTGATAATTTGGGATTTAATGAGGATGATATTGTTCTTTGCAGTGCTAAAGAAGGAATTGGTATTAAAGAATTAATAGAAAAGATTATTTTAAATGTTCCAAGTCCTAAAACAGAGGGTAAAAAGCTAAAAGCTTTAATCTTTGATTCATTATATGACTCATATCGTGGTGTTGTAATATCACTTCGTGTTTTTGATGGTGAAATTAAAAAGGGCGACACTATCTATATGATGAAAACAAATGCTAGTTATGAGGTTACTAATGTTGGTATAACAACACCTAAAGAAGTATTAACAGATAAATTAATAGCAGGAGAAGTTGGTTTTATAACAGCCTCTATCAAGTCAATATCAGATATAAAAGTAGGAGATACAATAACTTTATTAGATAATCCTACTGATATACCACTAGAAGGATATAAAGAGATAAAACCTATGGTTTACTGTGGTATATATCCAATTGATTCTAAGAAATATGAAGACTTAAGAGAAGCTTTAGAAAAATTAAAATTAAATGACGCTTCACTTACTTTTGAGCCAGAGACTTCAAAAGCCTTAGGCTTTGGATTTAGATGTGGATTCTTAGGACTTCTTCATATGGAAATAATCGAAGAAAGAATTGAAAGAGAATATAAAATTAATCTAATCGCTACAAGCCCTTCTGTTATTTATGAAATATTATTAACAGATGGTACGACTATTCATGTTGATTCTCCAAGTAAATTTCCTGAAAAAGTAAAAATAAGTGATGTTAAAGAACCATATATCAAAGCCAGTATCTTTTCACCTAGTGAATATATAGGTGGTATTATGGAACTTTGTCAAAATAAACGTGGTAATTACTTATCAATGGAATATATAGATGAAAAAAGAGTATCTATATATTATGAGTTACCACTATCAGAGATTGTTTATGATTTTTTTGATAAATTAAAAAGTACAACCAAAGGATATGCATCATTTGATTATGAACCAATAGGTTATAGAAGCAGTGAATTGGTAAAGATGGATTTCTTACTAAATGGTGAAATGGTAGATGCTTTATCAATAATTGTTCATAAAGATAATGCTTATTATCGTGGAAGAATAGTAGTTGAAAATTTGAAAAAAATTATACCTCGTCAGATGTTTGAAGTACCAATACAAGCTGCAATAGGATCTAAAATAATCGCTAGAGCAGATGTTAAAGCATTACGAAAAGATGTTTTAGCAAAATGCTATGGTGGAGACGTTTCAAGAAAAAGAAAACTTTTAGAAAAACAAAAAGAAGGAAAGAAGAGAATGAAACAGATAGGAAGTATTGAAATACCACAAGAAGCTTTCTTATCAGTTTTATCTGTTGATGAAAAAGATGAATAAAGCAGTTTATATTCATATTCCATTTTGTAGTAGAATTTGTACTTATTGTGACTTTTGTAAGATGTATTATAAAAGTGATTGGGTTAAAGCTTATTTAAAATCTCTTAGTGATGAAGTGAATAAGTATTATGATAAAGAACCTATCGAAACTATTTATATTGGTGGAGGCACACCAAGCATTTTAAATAAACAAGAGTTAAGAACACTATTTAAAATGATCGAAAAAATAAATACCAAAAATCTAAAAGAATTTACTTTTGAATTTAATGTTGAAGATATAACAGAAGAAAAACTTCGCTTTCTTAAAAAAAACAAAGTTAATCGACTTAGTATTGGGGTACAATCTTTTAATGAAAAAAATCTTCATTTTCTTAATCGCCATATTGTAGACATAAAAGAGAAAGTCTTACTTGCCAAAAGATACTTTGATAATATTAATATTGACTTAATTTTCGGTTTAAAAGATTCTAACTTAGATAAAGTAAAAGAAGATTTAAAGAACTTTCTAGAACTAGATCTTCCGCATTTATCAGTTTATGGATTAATAAAAGAAAAAAATACAATATTAAGCGTTATGAAGTATAAAGAGTTAGATGATGAGAGTTTTAATAAAATGTATTATTCCATAAATGATTTTTTAAAAAAACATGGATATATTCATTATGAAGTTAGTAATTATGCTAGAGAAGGATATTTCTCACTTCATAATTTAACCTATTGGAATAATGAAAATTATTATGGATTTGGTCTAGGTGCGGCAGGATATATAGGAAATAAGAGATACATGAACACTAGAAACTTAAATAAATATTTAAGAGGAGAATATCGCTTTGAAGAAGATGAACTAACAGAGAAAGAAGAAATGGAAAACGAAATGATTCTAGGTCTTAGAAAAGTAGAAGGTGTATCTAATCAAAAGTTTTATGATAGATTTGGTAAAAATATTAAGGATGTTTTCCCTGTATCTAAGCTAATATATAGAAATGGATACTATAAAGTAAGAGAAAAAGATATCTTCACAGAAAATAGTATATTAATAGATTTTATTCTTGATAAATGATATAATTTTTATAGTTGGAAGGAGTTTTAGTATGAAAAAAAATGGTTTTACATTAGTAGAAGTAGTAATGGTTATTGTTTTAATAGGTATTGCAGGATTGGTATCAATCTTAGCAATTAATAACTATATGCAAAGAAGTTATGACGAACAG
>JAEEGL011005298.1_pt1 | contig 14671 bp, 14 predicted proteins | sample 9134231 | NCBI WGS metagenome assembly JAEEGL01 (sample SAMN16246548, study PRJNA631951) | gut metagenome | biome: gut microbiome; feature: rumen; material: fiber-attached | host: Bos | place: Iran: Karaj | collected 2018-10 | reverse complement strand
TCAATTGCAGCATGCATTTTAATTCCACCAATTTCGGCACCTGCAAGATTCTGTTTATTGTTGATATGATGGATATGATTGTCTTCAATGAGTGAAAAAACACCACCTAAGTGTCCAACAATACCTGTCTGTCCACAATCATGAATATCACAACGGCGGATTATATGTGAACCAATATTTTCTTTTGACCATCCTTCCAGCTGTGCCTGACAGATACAATCTCTTTCTGTTTGTGTTCCGTCTTTGTATTTCCATTTCAACCATTTATTATCATTTTCAGGCTGTTTGTATTTTCCTAAAGAAATACCTGAACATTTAGATTCAAAAACTTCGCAGTCTTCAATAATCCATCCTTTTGACCAGTGTGGACCAATCATTCCTTCCTGATATGCGGTAGGAGGTGCCCACTGAGTTGCGGCTTTTGAAACTTTGAATCCGCTCAGGGTGATATAGCCGATTCCTTCTTCAGAAGGGTAGAAACAGTTTTCACGTACAGTGAATTCTACATCGGCGGTGTTGGGGTCTGTCCCCTGGAAATTTGCATAAAGAATTGTCTGGTCTTTAGATTCGTCTTGTTCGGTGTACCAGGTGTAAAGGGTAAAATCAGGATCCCAGGAAAGTTCGTATTTTTTTGGATTTTTTACTTCTTCAAGGGTTTTAACTTCATACATTGATTTTCCGTTGAGAAAAACATCTCCGGTGTGAGCCATAAAGTATGCGATGAACCAGTCTCCGCTTACAAGAGTTTTATAAGGATTATAATCACCAAAAATTTCGTTTGAAATAGCGGTTTTGTAAACATTTCCTTCTACTTTTTCCCAATTTTTTGCAACTTCAGCTCCAGTGATGTGAGCTCTAAGTTTTTCTGTAGAACGGTAAACAATTGCATTATCTTTTGTACCAGCATTTTTTGGATTTACATATTCACGATATATTCCTGGCAGAACAAGAACTTCATCACCAGCTTTTGCAATTTCTGCAGCAGATTGAATTTTATTAAAAGGATTTTCTTTAGAACCATTGCCACCTGCGGGTGCAGAGGCATTTACATAATAAGTCATTTGTTTCTCCTGTGATTTATACTTAAAGTATCATTTTAAATTATTGAAAAAATAAAGATATAAAGAAATTTCCTTAATTATCCAGGTCTTGTATTTCTGTAGCTTGCAGGGCTGTTTTTAGTTTGAAAAGGAAGTTTCCCTGTGTATTTCTGAAGATGTTGCTTAATCCTCTAAAGTAGGAAAGAACAAGAGCCAGGGGTCTGTCCCCTTGTGGTTTAAAATTTGCTGCACATTGGCTTAAGGCAGATACAGATGAAAGCTTGAGGGATTTTATGAGTGCTTGTAAAAAAGCTCCTTTTGTGACAGAAAATTTTCCAATTGAAAGAAGAACCTGACCATTTGGAACAATTAGAGAAGTTATCATTATGAAAAGCCAGAGACTGATATGTGGAAGAAGATAGATTTTTCGTCCTGAAATTTTCTGGAAAAAGAAAGATAAGAAAAAGACGATGATGAGAAAAATCAGATTGTTGATGAGAAAAATACAAATTGAGGCCGAAAGAATCAGCAGGATAAGAAGGGGGGTAATTGATTTTTTAGGGGTCTGTCCCCCCATGTTTCTGATTAAAACAGGCGCTTGGGAAGGAATGTGTAAAATCTGACTTAAAAAAGCTGTCAGGATTCCGCTGAAAATACTAAAAAGAAGCATTAGTCCTAAAAGTGCCAGAGTTCCTTTTCCAAGATAGATTGCTGATAATAAAATCTGAATTAATGCACTAAGGGCAGAACCGAAAATTGAAATGCCATAAATGCTGAATAATTTATTTTTACAAACCTGATTTAAACGGGCAAGCAGATACATTGAAATGCCGCTAAGAAATGACTGGCTTAGAGAAATTATAAAAAAAGGTGATAGTAATGTGCCTGACATTATGCTGGATGCAAGTGATTTTATTAAGGTAAGAAGTAAAAATGATGGAAAAGAAAGGTCAAATGCCAGAAGTATTGCAATATTTCCAAGTCCAAGTCTAAAAAAAGGAAGAATTTTTGGAAAAATCATTTCTGCATAAGAAAACAGGAGGGTCAGAGCACCAAGATAGGCTATTTTGTTTTTATTCTGAAATTGCATCAAATTCTCCCGTGTTTTCATATGTAATTATTACTTTGTTTGGAAGACAAACAAGAGGATTTGCCCATCCCTGGTGAACACAGTTTTTATTTGGACAGGCAGAATCAATGATGTGAACAGATTTATTTTTTATTTCAAAAGTTGTTGGACCAATTGCACCTTCTACAGTGTACACTCCATCCTTATCTAAAGAATATTCATACTTAATACCATTTGCCTGAACCATTATTTTATTGCTTACAGGAGTTACTGTTTTTTTGAATGAAAAAAATACAGCTATCAGTATTAAGATTAATATCAGAAAATCGAGGGGACGGACCTGTTTCATACTTTTAGTTTAGCCTAAAGTTCGTAAAAGCTAAAGTTCACATTACACTGAAGACTTGATTCAAGGGAAATTCTGCTTTCTGGAGAATCCATAAAATAAGCATTTGTGAACCAGAATTCACCTTTGTTTAAATAAGTTTCAAGAGAGTTGTAATCTCCTATTATGTGAACGTAAAGATCATCTGTTTCGAGTGGCAAGAGAGGAGGGATAATCACTGTTCTCTTAGGGGTCTGTCCCCCATACTTTGTATGACTTCTATCAAAAGTAATTTTCATTTTGCATAATTCAATAGAAAGTGTGACATATTCTTTGTCGTTAGAAGAAATGTTTAAGGTTATTTCAGAAATTCCTTTGCTGTAAATGTATTCATGTGGAATTTCCAGAATCAGTTCAAAAGTTCTTTTGCTTTCTTCCTGAATTAATTTAAATTCGCAGTTGGAAAGCTTTCCCTGTAAAAGAGATTTTTTTAATTTTTCGAACTCTCTAATCGGTTTTTGAATCAGTCTGTCTTTGTATAAGGATATTTCACGTGGGAGAGTCATCATTCCTGTCCATTTGTAATGTGAAGGTGTAATAGGACTTTCCCAGTTCTGCATCCATGCTATTAAGATTCGTCTTTGATCTGGAAGGAGGCAGGTCTGCTGGGCGTAGAAATCGATTCCATAATCAATCTGAGCAGCTGTGAAATTGTTTTCAGGACGAGTATCTCTTTGGAAATTAAAAAGACTGTCTAAGGTTCCTGTAATGTAAAGATTATTATCACCATTAAAAAAGTTTAATTCAGGATTTTCGGTCATATCTTTTGCAGAAATTAAAATGACATCTTTATTATTAAGGGTGAAAAAGTCCGGACATTCCCAAAGTGTACTGATATTTTCTGTACATTTATCAATGATATTTAAGAACTGCCAGTTTTGTAGATTTTCAGAACGTAAAAGAGCTAATGCTGATTTTCCATTTTTTTGCTGAAGCATACATATCAAAAAGTAGTAGCCGTTTATTTGAAAAACTTTAGGATCTCTAAAATTGGTAATATCAAAATCGAAAGGAATATTTTCTGCAGTGATTACAGGATTTTTTTGAAATTTCACGTATTTTCTGCCATTTCCAAAGGCTAAACACTGTTGCTGTAAAGAATCTTTATCTGTTATTTTTTGAACTCCTGTATAGATTAAATAGTGCTTTCCATCGTGTTCAATTGCACTGCCGCTGAAACATCCGCCATTATCATAGGTCTTATCGGGAAAAAGAGCGATTTTTTTGTTTTTCCATTTAAGCATGTTTTTTGAAGTTGCATGCCCCCAGTGCATAGGTCCCCATTTTGTATCAAAAGGATTGTACTGGTAAAAAAGATGAACTTTTCCTTTATAAAAAGAAAATCCGTTTGGGTCATTACACCATCCTTTGGGGGTGGAAAAATGGAAAAAAGGCCTATAATTTTTCGTTATATGTTTCATATTTCCCATTCTAACAAATAAAATTGAGTTTTTTAAGGATAATAATGTATACTTTAAAAAAATATGTATATTTTCTTAATTTCAATGTTCTTTTCAGTCCTCTTTTCGCTTCAAGATTTAAAAAACAAGAAAGTTTCGAATATTCTCCTCTGGACGGGAATACTGGCTTTAATAATATTCCGTATTTTTTATCATTTTAATTATGACTGGAAGTCAGTTCTGGCAGCTTTTTGTTTTGGACTTTTTTATTTTCTGGTCCGCCTTATAACGAAAAAAAAACTTGGAATGGCAGATGTTTATTTTGGAATTTTTCAGGGCTTATGCCTGGATTTTCGATTTTACGGAATCTGTGTTTTACTTGAAGTTTTTCTGGCCTTAATCATTATGAATAAAAAACTGAAACAGGGTGATTTTCCATTTATTCCTTTTATGGCATTATCTTTGAACATACTTTTATGTTTTTGCCTTTTTGGAGAGACTTTATGGAAATAAAAATTATTCTATTTGATCTTGATTTTACCCTGCTTCATAGTGATAAAAGTGTATCTGAATATACTGTTAATGTTCTGAAGGAATGTTCAAAAAAGGGAATTTTGACGGGTTTTTGTACAAGCAGAGGGAACTCAACTATAAAAAAACTGCAGGAATTAATTAATCCTGATATTGTTATCTGTAATTCTGGAGCTTGTGTTTATTATCATAATCAATTAATAAAAAGTGTGACTTTTTCTCAGGAAGAAACTCATGCAATTTTTGAAAACGCTTATTTAGTTTTTGGCTCTGAAGTAGAAATGACTTGTGACACTCTGGATGATATGTACTGGAACCGAAAGGATAGTAAAAGTCTGCCATATAATCCAAATGCTTTGTATGATGATTTTCGCAATTTTAATCAGCCTGCAATGAAAATCTGTATTCAAACGCAGGATGATAAAAAAATTAACAGGGTTATTGAAGGTATTGAAAATTGTGATTTGATTCCTTTTTCTGATATTCCCTGGTATAAACTTTCACCGGTGAATGCATCTAAAGAAAAGGGGATAGTTTTTTTATCAGAGTATTTAAAAGTTCCCCTGGAAAATATAGTTGCCTTTGGTGATGATTTTAGTGATATAGGTATGCTTAAAATGTGTGGAAAAGGAGTTGCTGTTGCAAATGCAATTCCCCAGGTAAGAGAAATTGCAGATGAACTTACTGATTCATGTGATCAGGATGGTGTTGCGAACTGGATTGTAAAAGCGGGTGTCTTAGGAAAACAATAAGAAGTTGAATTGCCATTACAACCCAAATTAATGGTTCACATAGAATAATTCCCCAGCTGCCAGCTTTTGGAATAATCAGTGCTGTAAAAAGAACTTTTCCTAATAATTCAATAATACTTGAAATAAGCGGCAGAATTTTACTGCCAAGTCCCTGGAGCGCATTTCTTGTAACAAGCAGTATTCCCAGAACCGGGTAAAATGGCATTGCAAAAGAAATGTATTTTGAACCATAGTTTATAACTTCTGTGGTGTTGGATCCGCTTATAAGTGAAATTAATGATTTTGAGAAAATAGGAATGATAATTGTACAGATAATTCCCCAGACTGTACTTAAAAGATATAGAGATCTGACCCCTTTTTTAATTCGGTCGAATTTTTGTGCACCATAATTTTGTGAAACAAAGGTAGAAGCAATCATTCCGAAAGTAAAAAGCGGGATGTTGGTGAAAATAAATATTTTTCTTGCGGAAATATGTCCTGCCAGGATGAAGGTTCCAAAAGAATTTATGGCTTTCTGGAGAATGACTGTACCAGAGTTTACAAGGGAACTCATAAGAGCCATAGAAAGTCCCTGGCTTATTAAATCTTTATAAATAGGTGGGTCAATTTGAAGACTTTTCTTATTTGGAATAAGGATACGACATTTTGCCATTATGTAGATAAAGCATAAAATTGCACTGATTCCCTGGGCAATAACTGTTGCAATGGCAGTTCCCCTGACTCCCTGGTGGAAAACAACAATAAGAAGAATATCCAGAAAAATGTTTAATACAGAAGAAGAAATCAGGAAAACTAAAGGCATTATAGAATTGCCTATAGCTCGTAGAAGGCCTGAAAGCAGATGATAGGCAAATAAAACACCAGAGAAAATAGCCATAATCCAAATGTAGGAATAAGCTTCATCAATAATTGAGGCAGGGGTTCCTAAAAGGGTCAGGATTTTATAAAGGAAAAAATGACCAATCAGCATTATAAAAAGAGTTACTCCTAATGTTATAAAGAAGGATGCAACTACAATTTTTTTAAGTCTGTCTTCTTTTCCTGCTCCGTAGGCTCTGGCAGCTACAATTCCTAATCCATTACCAAAACCATTACCAAAACCTATAAGTAAATCGTTTACAGCTGAACAGGCGGCAATTGCGGCAAGAGAATCTTCACCAAGGAAGTGTCCTACAACAACAATATCAACAGTGTTGTAAAACTGGAGGAAAATATAAGATATGAGTAATGGAGCACCAAAGGCAAGCATTGTTTTTAAAATGTTGTCTCTGGTTAAATCCGGATGAAATATTTTATCAAATCTGCTAGTCATAGGCGGTATTCTAACGATTTGATAAAAAAAAGTTTAGTCTTTCATGTGGTTGTAAAGATATTCAAGTTCTTTTCGACATGAAAGGAAGATAGGTCCTAATTCAGGATCGAAGTGAGTTCCTAAATTTTTGCTGATGATTTCGAAGGCTCTGTCATAAGAAAAAGCTTCCTTGTAGCAGCGTTCACTTACAAGAGCGTCAAAAACATCTGCAAAGGCCATTATTCTTGCTTCAAGAGGAATATCGCGTTCTTTAAGACCATCAGGATATCCGCTTCCATCCCATTTTTCATGATGATAATGAGCGACATTTTCTGCAATCATTTTAAATTCTGTATCATCAACTTTAGCAAGAACCTGACCTACAATTTCTTTACCTGCATTTGGGTGAATCTTCATTTTATTGTATTGTTCTTCAGAATATTTACCCTTAAAGGTTAGAATATCATCAGGTACTGCAATTTTTCCTAAATCGTGCATAGGAGCAGCTTTTATAATATCCTGATAAAATTTATCACTTAAAGTTTTGTACTGTTCTGATAACTTAAGTTTTTCAACAAAAATTTTAACACATTCGCTGGTACGTTTAATATGACCGCCAGTAGATTTATCGCGGCTTTCAACCACCATAGCCATTCCAGTAATGATTGATTCCTGAATTTCGTAAAGATTTCTTGTTTTTTTGAAAACTTCATCCTGGAGTTTCAGGTTGTAATTATTCATAAGTTCAATGTATTTTTGCTGTTGTGTTACATCTTTTATAACTATAAGATATCCGACAATTTCTTTGTTACGCTGGATAGTTCTCATTGATAATTCATTGATAATTTTTCCAGTTGTAAGAAGTTTTGTCTGCTGATATCCGTTTAACCATTCGTCCGCCCATGGCAGAATTTCTGTCATAAATGGTGATAGAGGTGCATCATCATTTGTAAATTTTTTATCAAGACGGAATCCATACAGGAATGGGAAGATGTGTTTTGCATATTCTGTTGAACCCAGATAGCGTTTGTTTATATCAAAAGCAATATAACCATATTCAGAACGATGTTCATAGACACTTAAAATACTTAAAGAAATATCATAAAGAACGGCCCTTCTGAAAATGATAAGTGCAATAATGTCCATCAGGGTGTACATGAATGGCAAAAAATCTAATTCGAGATGAATTAGTTTTGGGAAAATGTAAATTATAAAGCCAATGAAGAACATGAATAAAAGAGTTAAAACTGTTCTTACAGGAACATCTTTTTTATTTTTAAGTCCAAGACAAATGTAAGTTATAGAAATAATGAATGTTGAGAAAATAAGGATCAAAAGCATGTTGTGTAAAGGACCATACTGACGATCCATGTATGACATTCCGTAAATTTGAACAAATTTTGTAGAAACGTAATAAAGTTTATGATGTTTAATACTTGCAATTAAAAAGACAATTACGGCACCATAAATAAAAAGGAATAATCTGAAGAATATATTTGTTTTATAACCACAAAGTTCAATAATAACGAGAATAATACTGATGTTAGTAAAAATTGATCCGAGATAGTAAATCTGAAATGTTGCGTAAAGGCTTTCCCAGTTTTCAGCAAAAGTACTTATAGCAAAACAGTAATTTGCAACATTTGTGAAGAAGAAAAGTAATATATGTCTTGGATTAACTTTTTGCTGGTATGATTCCAGATAAAAAATAAAACATGCTATCGAAATAATTGCATTAACAAGATAAGCCCACTTCACTAAAACTCTCCTAGTTATATTTCTATTATAAATAACTAAATTAAAAAGCACAAATAAAAATAGTTAACTATGGAAAAAGAAAAGTTAATTATTTAATATTAGGATTCATGAGTATGAAAATTTTTTACAAAAAAGCATTTATGCTGATTACAGCAGGATTATTATCTTTAAGTTTGTTTACAAAAGAAAAAGTAAGTTTTGTTACTGAAAAAGTTCCTGGAGATAAAGAACTGGTTATTTATGTTACTGCAAATGACTGGGGTCCTTCTGTAGATAAAATTGTTTTTAATACAGGAAAAGAAATAAAACCTGAAGAAATAGAAGTAGATGAATTTGAAATTTCCAAAGAAAAACGCCGTGAATCAAATCATGATTCAAGAACGGACTGGCAGGAAATTGAACTTGAAGCAGATGATGTTTATTGTTCAGATGGATATGGAAATAGAGTTGCAGGTTCGAGTAAATATCTGACAGCGGTTTTTAATAATTTACCTGACAGCGAAAATTGTTCACCATTTGCCGGTAGTCTGATAAAAGGTGTAAATAATGTTTATGGCTATAGAATTGAAAATGATGATTTAGACCTTAACATTTATAAAATGGCAGGAATGGTAAATCCTCTTGGCGCTAAGTTTAAAACTTCAGAATTCATAACAGATCAGTATAAGATGTCGTATGCCTTTTATAATCCTTCTAAAAAAGCAGATAAAACACCTTTAATTATATGGCTGCATGGTATTTCTGAAGGTGGAAACAATCCTTATGTTGCTATGTTTGGAATTAAGGCTGTAAATCTTGCCAGTGAAGAAATTCAGAAATATTTTAAGGATGGGGCAAGTGTTTTGATTCCTCAGTGTCCAACAGCCTGGCTTGAAACAACAACTTTAGATGCAAATGGAATGAGAGTCTGGGAACCAATTGATATTGCAGGAACAATCAACAAATATGTAAATCCTGTAAAAGGTATTCTTGGTATGCTTACAAATATTCCTGTTAATCAGATTGTGGACGAAAAACCTTTGGCAAAGACTTCGTATTATACAGAAAGTCTTATGGCTCTTATTGAAACTTATCTGGATTTAAATCCATATATCGACAGAAATAGAATTTATATTGGTGGATGTTCTGCCGGTGGTTATATGACTTTAAATATGCTGATAGAAAAACCAGGCTTTTTTGCAGCTGCAATTCCAACTTGCGAAGTTTATGTAAATAATAAAATTACAGATAAAGAAATTCAGGAATTGGCAAAAGTACCTTTGTGGTTTGTTCAGGCAAAAAATGATGGAACGGCAAAACCTGCAGTTTATGTATCACCAACTTTTGAAAGACTGGAAAATGCAGGGGCTTCAAATGTACATCTGTCAATGTATGAAGGTGTTTTTGATAAGACAGGAAAATATCTTGCTAAAAAAGATGATGACGATGACCCTGACAAAGTTTATGAGTATAACGGTCATTATTCCTGGATTTATGTTTTGAATAATGATCCAAATGAAGATGGGAAATCAATTTTTGAATGGCTTTCTGAACAGAAAAAATATAGCCGGTAAAAATTATATTTTGCGGTAATTTTTAATAAAATAAATAATTTCCGCAATTGCAGTTATTGTCCAGCTGAAAATATACAAAAGGAATAGAGACTGGATTGTTTTGAAATAAGCAAAAATTGTAAGAACCCAGGCTATTCTGAAAAGACAGGAACCAATAAAAACGATGATGGATGGCACAAAAGTTTTACCTAATCCTCTGTTTGCAGCAATTGTGTTGTCCATAAAACTTGCTACTGGATATGAAAAAAACATGATGCTTAGTCTTATGTATCCAGCTTCAATAACGGCCTGATCGGTGGTGAAAAGCCCAAGACACTGATGTCCAAAAATGAACATTGTAACACTTAGTATTGAACCAAGAGAAAATGCATAAGCATTTGAAATAATCATAGATTTGAGAATTCTTTTTTTATTTCCTGCACCGTAATTTTGTCCTATAAAAGTTGCACAGGCAACGTAAAAAGCATTCATTGCACTGTAGATAATGTTATCCAGGTTAGAGCCTGCAGAAGCTCCGGCAACCATTATTGAATCAAAGGAGTTAATTCCAACCTGAATAAAAGTATTTGCAATGGCAAAGATTGCATTTTGAAGTCCAGAAGGAATTCCTATTTTTAGGATTTTTATGGTTTTTTCTTGATTTGCATGCAGTTTACTTAATTGAAGTTTTATATTTCCAATGCCTTTAATAAGGGGAATTAATACAAGAATTGCAGAAACGTACTGCGAAATTAAACTGGCAAGAGCAACTCCTGCAACAGACATTTTAAATACAATAACGAAGATAAGATTTAAGATGATGTTTATAATTCCTGCGAAGGAAAGATAGTAAAGAGGACGTTTTGTATCTCCTGCGGCACTTAAAACAGCATTTCCGTAGTTATAAAGTGCGACTCCCGGGATTCCAAGCATATAAATCTTAAAATAAATAACTGCATTGTCCAGAAGTTCTGGTTTTGTTTTTATTAAAGATAAAACTGGTCTAGCAAGAATAAATCCTGCAGACATCAAAATAAGTCCAGTAAAAAGTGATACTATAAAGGATGAATGAACAGCTTCGTTTAAATCTTGTTTTGATTTTGCACCAATGTAAAAAGCTGTAATTACGTTAATTCCTCCACCAAGTCCCATTATAAGCCCGGTGAAAAGAAATAAAATCTGGGAGGTGGAACCAACAGCTCCCAGTGCAAGGCTTCCTGCAAAACGGCCAACAACTGCAATATCAGAAATATTAAATAATACCTGAAGCAGATTTGAAAAAATGAGGGGGATTCCGTAAAAAAATATGCCTTTTGCTAAAGAACCTTGAGTTAAATCTTTTTCATACTGGAGTTTCATAAAATGAGAATTTAATGAAAAGACAGAAAATACACAAGGATTAAGATTTAGTAGAGGTCTGTCCCCTCATAGAAAAATATGCAGATTTGCGGTAATATATAATTCATAGCGGAATAAAGGAGATTATATGTTTAACGAAAATGAAAATGATAAATATTCAAGCTTAAAACTTGAAAATCAGCTGTGTTTTCCTTTATATGCGGCTTCAAGAGAAATCCTTAGAAAGTATACTCCATTCTTAAAAGAATTAGATCTTACATATACTCAATACATAGTTATGATGGTTATGTGGGAGCATAAAAAACTTACTATTGGTGAACTTGGAAAATATCTTTTTCTTGATACAGGAACTCTTTCTCCACTTTTAAAAAGTATGGCTCAGAAAGGTCTTATTACAAGAACCAGAGAAAAAGAAGATGAACGTATTGTTAATATAGAAATTACAAAGGATGGTGAAGCTTTAAAAGAAAAAGCTTTGCAGGTTCCTGTAAAGATGTGTTCATGCTTTCAGTTACCAGAACAGGATGCTAAAGATCTTTACAGAATTTTATATTCTATTCTTCAGAACCAGGAACAATAAACTATTTTATGTGTGAAAAATTTTACGAACAGGGTTTACATTTTGAATGTCAGAGATGTTCTTTTTGCTGCGGACATTCTCCAGGATTTGTTTATCTTTCTGAACGTGATTTAAGAACTTTATGTGAACATTTCAAAATGACAATTCGTCAGTTTGTAGAAAAATATTGTCGCTGGGCAGATTATTATTACGGTACAAAAGTTCTTGCTCTTTTAGAAAAGAAAAATTATGACTGTATTTTGTGGGATAAGGGATGTTCTGCTTACGAGGCTCGTCCTGTTCAGTGTTCAACTTATCCTTTCTGGTCTTGGATGATTGCGGATGAAGAAACTTGGAATGAATGTGCAAAAGATTGTCCAGGAATGAATAAGGGAAAGATTTGGCCTGTTGAGGAAATTGAAAAAAATAAGGAAGCTTATGTAAATAATATTCCTCTTCATAAAGAAGAAGTTGAAGAACTTATGAAGAAGGAAGAAGAAAGTCTGAAATAGCCTGAGCACATCCTTCATCATCATTACTTTTTACAATTACATCTGCGATATTTTTGATATTTTGATTTGCATTTCCCATTGCTATGGCTAGACCGGCAGTTTTCAAGATTTCAAGGTCATTATCTGCATCTCCTACGGCAATTGTACGCTCCAGGGGAATATGGAGTTTCTGGCAAAGTTGTTTTAATCCTGTGGCTTTTGAAAGGCCTTTAGCGGTGCATTCGATGCTGGTAATTTCGGAATATGTGAAGGTTAAATCTATATCTGAGATTTGAGGAAGAAGTTGTTCACGTTTTTCGGGTGATTTAGAGTATAGATTGATTTTGTAGAGGGGAAAATTTTCATTTTGCCAGGAGTCGATTACATCATCAACCTGTCTTGTAATTTTTTTGAAGGCTTGCTGGTAGTTGCCCATTTGGTAGAGAGGCATTTCTTCTATTTTTTTCTTGTTGATAATGGACTGGTCGGAAAGGATGTGAATCATTAAATCTTTATTTTTTACCCTTTCGAATAATTGTCTGGCAGTTTTATCTGGTATTGAAGTTGATGATAAAACTGAATGATTTTTATTGTCGTAAATCAAGGCTCCGCTTATGCAGATAAAGTATGGCATGGAAGAAAGGGCCTGTTCGTAATCTTTTAATTCAGGCAGACAGCGGCCGGTTGAAAGGCAGACGATTTTTCCTGCTTTGGTGGCTATATCTATCATTTTTAGGCTGTCGGGTCGGATTCGTTTTTGTGAATCTAAAAGAGTGCCGTCCATGTCGAAGGCAATAAGATCATATTTACTCATTAGAAAGTAATTTTTGTGATTTTTGGGAAATTAGTAAAGTGAGAGGGGGGGACAGACCCCTATTTTTTTCAACTAAAACTTATAACTTGTGATAAACTGTTATTATGAAAAGTTTTAGTACAAATAGTTTCTTTTTATATGTTCTTGCAGCTTGTGTCATTATTTTTGTTCTGGCTCAATCAGTATTCTTCCTAATCCGTTCAATTCGCAGGGCAAAAGCCATAAACATGAAAATGCCGGTTATCTGGAAAACTATCGGGTCTACGGCAATTTTTACTCTGGCTCCTGCTTTTTCCATTCTTTTAGGAGTTGTAACTTTATCTCAATTTCTGGGACTTCCTCTGCCATGGATTCGTCTCAGCGTTATTGGTGCCATTACTTATGAACTTCCTGCAGCCACTTCTACTGCCAAAGCTTTGAATATATCACTTTCAGAAATGATAAAGGATCCAAAAATTTACACCGCAATTGCCTGGGTTATGACTCTGGGTATTTTGCCAAGTGTTGTAGGAACTCCTCTTCTTATTAAGAAGATTCAGAAAGGAGTTGTAAAAATCCAGACAAAAGATGCTAAGTGGGGAGAGATTTTTATGACTTCTCTTTTTATGGGAATGATTTCGGCATTCAGCGGAATGGTTTTCAGTCATCTTAGAGAAGGATTAAAAGGGCTTCTTCCTGTGGCAGTTCTTGCAGTTTCAGCTTTGATTATGTGTATTTGTGGACTTTTGATAAAAAAATGCAAGATTTCCTGGCTTGAAAATTACGCAATGCCTTTTTCAATGTTGATTTCTATGGCCTTTGCGGTTATTGCAGCACCACTTTTTGGGCTTTAATTTTTGGAGAATTAATATGACATACGATGAATATATTTCTAAAACACATAAAACCGGACAGATTTGGATTTGGACAGCTGTTTGCGTGATTTTATTTGTACCGGTTGCAATCTGCCTTTATTACAATGCCTGGCCATCATTTTCTGCAGTTTTAAAAGGATTGATAGGAGTTGCTCCAATTTACTGGACAGTTGGAATTATTGAAATCATCACTTTTACACCAATGTTAGGTACTGGCGGAACCTATTTAAGTTTTGTAACAGGAAATGTAACAGCCTTAAAAGTTCCTGCCGCTTTGAATGCTATGGAAAGTGCGGGAGTAAAAGCAAACAGTGAAGAAGGAGAAATCATCTCGACAATAGCAATTGCAACTGCTTCAATCGTAACAACTTTGATAATTGCAGCCGGGATATTTTTATTTGTTCCACTTCAGCCTTTGCTTTCATCAGAAAAATTAAAACCTGCTTTTGATAATATCATGCCTTCTTTGTTTGGTGGACTTGGTGTTGTTTACATAAGCAGAAACTGGAAAATTTCGATTGCACCGCTTGTATTTATGATTGCACTTTTCGTAGCAGTTCCATCACTGGCAAGTTCAGTTGGAGTTTTAGTTCCTGTAGGTATTTTGATTGCCCTTGGAGCTTCCAGAATTATGTACAAAAAAGGCTGGTTGAAATAAATGGATTTTACAGATTTTACTGAGACTGATAAAGAAAAAATTGTTTCTGATATGTGCAGGATGATTCAATGCAAGACAGTTTCAAATATTGATGATTCGCTTGTTGATTGGGATGAATTTGAAAAATTCCGTGCTTTGTTGAAAGAAATCTTTCCAAATATTTATTCTGTCTGTGAAT
>JAEEGL016576326.1_pt1 | contig 14672 bp, 10 predicted proteins | sample 9134231 | NCBI WGS metagenome assembly JAEEGL01 (sample SAMN16246548, study PRJNA631951) | gut metagenome | biome: gut microbiome; feature: rumen; material: fiber-attached | host: Bos | place: Iran: Karaj | collected 2018-10 | reverse complement strand
TCCAGAAATGCTTCGTAATCCTCATAGGAGGGATGCTCGTTTTTACCAAATGCCCGGAACAGGAGATTGTCGGTGTAATTGTAAAGGATTATCTGTCTGGTCATATCGTTTACATCGATGATAGAGCAAAGCATGTCCCGGTAGTAATACTTTAACCGCAGGGGTGTTTTTCTTTGCGGAAGGGTAAAAGCCTGCTCCAGTTCCGGATTGCGACGAAGGATCTCGATTAACAGCACGATGGGACCGCGCACCTGTTCTTTTCCGGATTCCCAGCGTTCCACGGTGGGCTTGGACACTCCGACAAAGTCTGCAAATTCCCGTTGCGTCAGCTTTAACTGTTCTCTTACGTTTTTGATCTCCTGGGATGTGGTATAGCCTGGAGTTAAGTATTCTTTTTTCATAAGAGCTACCTCCGCTTCTATTAAACCATCATTTTGATGGCAAATCAATGTAATTTTACCATCAAAATGATGGCGAGCGTCATCTGCCCCACCGTTTTTCCATTTTTGTCCGCTTTTCATTCCATATGCCTGTGATAAGATAGGTAGCGAAAGATCTCATACAAAGGAGAAACCAATATGTCCTGTCAAAAGAAACTGGGATTTACTTCCGACTACATGGAAGGTGCCCATCCTAAGATTTTAGAGCGTCTCATGGAGACCAATATGAATAAAACTGCGGGCTACGGCCTGGATATCTATTCGGAGTCCGCAAGGGACAAAATCCGAAGTGCCTGCAAGGCACCGGAAGCAGATGTTTTCTTTATTTCCGGCGGAACCCAGACCAATGCCCTGATGATCGATTCCATTTTACGGCCCTATCAGGGCGTGATCAGCGCGGACACCGGTCATATCGGCGGGCATGAAGCCGGCGCTATCGAATTTGGCGGCCATAAGGTACTGACCCTGCCCCATAAAGATGGAAAGCTGACGGCAGAAGCCATCGCAAGATGTATCCGCACCTATGAGGAGGATGCCAATCATGATCATATGGTCATGCCCGGTATGGTGTATCTGTCCCAGCCTACGGAGTGTGGTACCCTGTACAGCCTGGAGGAATTAAAGGCGATCAGCACGATCTGCCGGGATAAGAAGCTGCCGTTATATCTGGACGGAGCGCGTCTGGCCTACGCTCTTGCCTGTCCGGAAAACGATGTGACACTGCCGGATCTGGCAAAGCTTTGCGATGCCTTTTATATCGGCGGTACCAAATGCGGCGCCCTGTTAGGAGAAGCTGTGGTGATCCCGCAGCATGATCTTGTGCCCCACTTGTTTACCATGATCAAACAGCACGGCGCCCTGCTTGCCAAAGGCAGAGTCTGCGGTATCCAGTTTGAGACTCTTTTTACCGACGGCTTATATGATGAGATCGGTAAGCGGGCCATCGAGACTGCAAAGCGTATCCGGAAAGCCCTTGCGGACAAGGGATACACCTTTGCCATCCCCAATCCTACCAATCAGATCTTTGTGCTGCTAACGCAGGAAAAAGCCGATGCGCTTTCAGAAAAAGTGGAAATGGGCTTTTGGGAAAAGACAGAAGATGGAAAAGTGATCATGCGGATCGCAACCAGCTTTGCAACAACCGATGAGGATGTGGACGCATTGATCGAGATTTTGTGATAACAGGGAGAAACTATGAAAAAGAGAACGGATATCAACATCAGAGACCCTTTTGTGCTGGTGCACGAGGGAAAGTATTACCTGTATGGAACCAGAGGAGATGAGTGCTGGGGAAAGGGTACGGGATTGGACTGCTACGTCAGCACGGACCTGGAAAACTTTGAGGATGCAGTGGAGGTATTTACTCCTCCGGCAGACTTCTGGGCAGATAGGAATTTCTGGGCACCGGAAGTGTATCACTATAAGGGAGCCTTCTATATGTTCGCTTCCTTTAAGGCAGAGGGTGTCTGCAGAGGAACCCAGATCTTAAAGGCAGATTCCCCCTTGGGACCTTTTGTGCCCCATTCCGACGGACCGGTAACACCCCGGGACTGGGAATGCCTGGATGGCACGTTATATATCGAAGAAACGGAAGATAACCAGCCTTACATGATCTTTTGCCATGAATGGGTACAGATCCGGGATGGTGCAATCTGTGCAATAAAACTCAGTAAGGACCTGAAGAAGCCTGCAGGGGAGCCTGTGGTGCTGTTCCATGCATCCGAAGCGCCCTGGGGGATCGATATCCGGAATGGCAATTATGTAACGGACGGTCCTTTTGTTTATACCGACGAGCAGGGGGAGATCACCATGCTCTGGTCCAGCTTTGGCAAGGAGGGATATACCCTTGCTCTTGCAAAAAGTGAGAGTAATACAGTAAAAGGCCCCTGGATCCAGCAGGAGAAACTGCTGTTTGAAAAAGACGGCGGTCACGGTATGCTCTTTAAAGCATTGGATGGCAGATTAATGGGTGTACTCCACGCACCCAACGTTAATCTGGAAGAACGGCCCTATTTCTTTGATGTAACCGGAAAGATCTGACCGTTCATTCGTTTTCTGAAATCAGCGGATAAGCTCCGACTGTTTTGTCTGTTTAAGACAAAGCGGCCGGGGCTTTTTTGTTGTATTTGACGAAAAGATCTTTGCGAAAACAGTAAATAAAGGTGGAGGCAAAGGTTTTTTTCAAAGGATATTTACCTGGCGGGGAGATGAAACCGCTCTCACGAAGTAAATATAAATTGAAAAATGTGTTTTTGATAAACTTATTTGCTGAATTATCACATGATATTGACCTTATAAAGAGCCGCTCCTTATACTGAAACCATCAAAAAGAAGGGAGATCCTATTATGAGGAAAAAAGTTATCGCTGTATTCTTAACAGCAGCAATGCTTCTGAGCCTGGCTGGATGCGGGGCACAGGAAGCTGCAACACAGGAGGTTACGCCTGAAACGACGGTAGCGGAAGAGGCCGCACCGGCAAAAGAGGATTCTGCCGAAACAACGACAGAAGAAACGAAAGAAGCAGAGCCGGTAACCCTGCGTATGGCCTGGTGGGGGTCCCAGACCAGACATGACCGGACAATCGCGGTGATCGAACTGTATGAATCTCTGCACCCCAACGTAACGATCGAATATGAGCCCATGGATTTCGACGGATATTTCAACAAACTTACCACACTGGTAGCATCCAATGAAGTGTGGGATATCTTCCAGCTGGGTTCCAACTTCCCCACCTATCAGTCCAAGATCTACTGTCTGAACGATCTCATCGCCGACGGGACCATTGATGTATCCGGAACAACCGAAGCTTTCCTTCGGATCGCTGCGGACGAAGACGGTAACCAGGTGGGCCTTTGCTCCGGTGTTAATACCTACGGTATCGCTTATAATCCCCAGATGTTTGCCGATGCCGGAGTGGAAGAACCCGGTGAAAACTGGACCTGGGAGGATTACAAGCAGGCATGTCTGACCATTCACGAAAAACTGGATGTATACGGTTCCTCCAAGTTTGATGACTGGCAGGCCGGTGCCTCCATGGGCGTTGGTCAGGAAAGCTTTGACACCAGCTTTTTCAATAACAAGAATGATGGCCTTGGCTTTGACGATCCGGATCTTTTGACCGATTACATTGCGATGCGCAAGGAACTGGTCGATGCCGGTGCTTTCCCGGATCCCGGTGCTTGCAAGGAGATCTCCGATATTGAGCAGGATTTCGTAGTATCCGGTGAAGCTGCCATGACCTGGGTCGCTTCCAATCAGTTTGCGGCTCTTTCCGAAGCGGCAGCGGCAAACGGTATCGAAGAATTAAAGCTGATCAATCCTCCCAGAAAGACAGCGAACGGCCCTGCCGGTGTTTCCATTCAGTCGTCCCAGATGCTCTGCGTATCAACCGATTCTGCATATCCGGTGGAAGCTGCAAAATTCATCGAATTCTTCCAGAGTGATATCGATGCCAACAAGATCCTGTTAGCAGAACGTGGAATCCCTACCTTTACCGCCGTTCGTGAGGCTCTGGCTGATGAACTTACCGATGTAGAAAAGACGGTATATGCATATGTGGATATGGTAGGAAACTTTGATACCGGCGGAAAGACTGTTAATCCCGCCAGTCCTGCCTGCACCGATGCCATCAAGGAACAGTACAATTATTACCTGGAAAAGGCCATCTACGGGGAATGCACACCTGCAGAAGCTGCACAGGCAGTATATGATTTCGCAAAAGATCAATTCTAGATCATAAAGTTTTTATCATCCTGTACGATCTGTTTTCCCCCGCGGCCATATTACTCCCCCATAATTGCGGGGGAAACAGATACGATCATTCTCAGAGGTTTCCATGAAAAACAAAAGGAATATATCCGGCATTTCCGGTCCTGGAAGGCGCTTCTTCTACCACAACAACACGGTGGGTTATGTTTTCCTTGCGCCTTTCATCATCGGATTTTGCTGCTTTACCATCATTCCCATGCTCAGCTCCCTGTATTATTCCTGTACCGATTACAATATGATCGATCAGGAACAATGGATCGGCCTGGGCAATTATGTAAAACTGTTTCAGGACGAACGGTTTTTAAATTCCATCAAAGTAACATTGGAGTATGTGTTCTTCTCCGTGCCTTTAAAACTTGCTTTTGCGCTTTTTATCGCATTTTTGCTTACCCGTCCCAGTAAAGCGGTGAGCTTTTACCGCTCCCTTTACTATCTGCCTTCCCTGATCGGTGGAAGCGTGGCGGTAGCGCTGGTCTGGAAAGAACTGTTTGCCAGAAAAGGTCTGGTAAATATCAACCTTGGCAAACTTGGTATAGAGACCATTAACTGGTTTGGCAATATGCACACGGCCAAATGGCCGATCATCCTGATGACGGTCTGGCAGTTCGGTTCCTCCATGCTGATCTTTGCGGCAGGACTAAAGGAAATACCGGTCAGCTACTATGAAGCAGCTAAGATTGACGGAGCAAACGGCCTTCAGACATTCTTCGGGATCACAATGCCCTGTTTGTCACCCATCATCCTGTTTAACCTGATCATGCAGCTGATCTCCAGTTTTATGGTATTTACGCAGGCTTTCGTCATCACCGGCGGAGGTCCCAATGATGCTACCATGTATTATGCCCTCTATGTCTACAAGCAGGGTATCAACAATCGCAACATGGGCTATGCCAGTGCCATGAGCTGGGTCATGCTGGTGATCATGAGTACGATCACTTTCATCGTATTTAAAACCTCGCATCACTGGGTATTCAGTGAAGCAGACGGTTAATAGGAGGGCAGAATGAAAACAAAAAAGATCCTATCGACCGTTATCTATCACCTTTTTATCGCTCTGCTGGGATTTATGATGGTCTATCCGGTGCTTTGGATGGTATCCGGATCCCTGAAAAACAACAGTGAGATCTTATCCGGCTCCTTAAGCCTGATCCCGCCGGCCTGGAGATGGGAAAATTATCAGACCGGATGGAAGGGATTTGGCCATGTGACCTTTTTGACCTATTTTAAGAATTCCTTTGTGATCACAACCCTGGCAACCCTTGGAACGGTCCTGAGCTCCTCACTGATCGCCTACGGCCTTTCCAGGATCCGCTTTGTGGGGAGAAAACTGTGGTTCACCATCATGATCGGAACCATGCTCCTTCCGGGGCAGGTAGTCATGATCCCGCAGTATCTGATCTATAACCGGATCCATTGGGTAGGAACGAGCCTGCCGTTAATCGTTCCCCATTTTTTCGGCGCGCCGTTCTTTATCTACATGATGATGCAATTTATGGCCGGGATCCCAAGAGAACTGGACGAGGCAGCGATCATTGACGGGTGTAGCAAATATACGGTATTTACCAGGGTAATCTTTCCGCTCCTTAAGCCTTCTCTTATTTCCACGGTCATTATCCAGTTCTACTGGAAATGGGATGATTACATGGGCCCTATGTTATACTTGGGGAAACCCACTTCCTACACGGTATCCATAGCGGTTAAGCTGTTTGCGGATGCGACCAGCAAAACGGACTACGGACCCATGTTTGCCATGTCTACGCTGTCGATGCTGCCGGTTTTTGCCATATTCCTGATCTTTAACAGGTATCTGGTAGACGGTATCAGTACCAGTGGGTTGAAAGGATAGGTCTTTATTTTCATGATCCAACGAAAGACGCTGATCAGACAGTACAATCCCGTTTTAAGTAAGCCGGATCCTGCTGCGCCTATGACGCTGGGCAACGGAAACTTTGCTTTTCATGCGGATGTTACCGGCATGCAGACCTTTTATGACGCCTGCAAGGATACCTGCCCATTGCTTACTATGGCAGACTTTGGCTGGCATAGTACGCCGGATGAAGAGGGGAAAACCTACCGAAGCGAAGAGGTGATCCCTTCCGAATATGTTTACAGAGGTCGCAAGGTAAGCTATCCGGTAAAGAGGATAAGAGGAGGAGAAGCAGCCTATGACTGGCGACGCCAAAATCCGCACAGAGCCAATCTGATGCGCATCCGGCTCTGCCTGGATGAAAGGGTTATTTTGCCTTCCATGGTAAGCGATGTCCATCAGGAACTGGATCTGTTTACAGGCATATTGGAAAGCCATTTTACATTGGATGGGGAAAGGGTACAGGTTACTACCGCAGTAGGTGAGGGCGCCTGTGTTGCTTTTCGGATCGAATCTGCTCTTTGCAGGGACAGGCTTTCCCTGCTGATGGATTTCCCCTATCCGTCGCCGGACATAACGGCATCCGATTTTGAGAAAAAGGATCTGCACACTACGATGTTTACCTGCCTGGAAGGGCAGAATCTGGTGGAAAGAAGGGCAGATGATCTGACCTACTACCTGCAGATCACTTCCGATATGGCAGTATTGCCCCAAAGAGCCCATGAACTGTTTCTTTTTGCAGGGGGAGCGAAGGTCTGCTCTCTGGTGGTGCAGCTTGGGACGGACAAGGAGAACCTGACCTCCAGGACCTGTCGAAAGGTACTGGAGGAATCCAAAAACCGCTTCTATACCTTCTGGAATACAGGAGCGATGATCGACGTGACAGAGTCGGAAGATCCTCGCGCCGATCTGTTGGAAAAGCGTATCATTACCTCCCTGTATCAATGTTATACACAGGATCTGGGGAAATATCCGCCGCAGGAGACGGGGCTTTGCTGCAACAGCTGGTATGGAAAGTTCCATCTGGAGATGCACCCGATCCATGGCGCTTTTGCTGCGCTTTACGGGAAAGGGGCGCTACTGGAGCAATCCCTTTCCTGGTATGAACAGATCCTTCCGTGGGCGAGAAAAAATGCACAGAAGAACGGATTTAAAGGGGCCAGATGGCCCAAGATGACAGACCCTGGTGGTCTGGATGCTCCTTCAAAGATCGCTCCGCTGTTAATCTGGCAGCAGCCACATCTGATCTATATGCTGGAATTGCTCCGGCAGTCCCGTTACCGGGAGGATCGGGTGGAAATACCCGGAGAGAGTGAAGAGGCATTTTTACTGCGGTATAAGGAACTGGTGGAGGAAACGGCAGATTTTATGGCGGATTATTGCGCCTACAACGAGGAGAAAGACTGCTATGAACTACTTCCTCCGCTGTACTCGGTGCAGGAAAAGGGAGATCCGGAAAAGATCCAGAATCCGCCCTTCGAGACCGCTTACTGGAGTTTTGGATTAAAGAAGGCCTATGCATGGCTTAACAAACTGGGAGAAGAGAAAAACAGGTGGCTGGAGATTGCCGATAAGATGGCAAAGCCGGCAACCGCAGATAACAGGATTTTAGCCTACGAAGGCTGTCTGGATACTTATACGCGGCTTGCCCTGGATCATCCTGCTATGGTGTATGCAAAGGCGTTTTTTAACACCGATACGGATGAAAAGATCCTCAGGGATACCTATGAGGCGATCTTGGAAAACTGGGACATGTCCTCACTCTGGGGATGGGATTTTCCGGTCCTGGCCATGTATCTTGCAAGGTCGGGACAGATGGAGAAAGCCTTTGACATGCTGTTAATGGAAAGTGAAAAGAATACCTATCTGGAAAACGGTTTTAACCGGCAAGGGGATCGACAGGATTTGCCCTTATATCTGCCGGGAAACGGAGCACTGCTCCTTGCCATGACCATGCTGGGCAATTGTAAGGGCTGGCAGGTAAAGACCGAAGGGATCATGCCCTATCCCTTCTGATCTATTCATCGTCTCTTTTTGTGAGACGCTTGCGGGTGCTTTCCCGGTACTGATTACGGTATTTGAGCGGGGATATTTCCCGAAAGGTACGAAATACCTTTTCAAAATAGGTCAGGCTTTCATAGCCGCACTCCGCAGCAACAGCGGAAATGGGCATATCGGTTTTGGTCAGCAGTTTCTGGGCTTTCTCGATCCGGTGAAAATTGATGTACTCGTTAACGGTAAAGCTGGTGACTTCCTTGAAGATCCTGCTTAAGTAGCATTTATTCACGTAAAAATGGTCTGCCAGCAGGGAAAGTGTCAGAGGCTCGGTGCAGTGCAGGGTGATATAGTCCGCTACCTGATCTACCTTCCGGTGTTTGTTGGCAGAGGAGGACCTTGCAGGAACGGCATGATACTTATCGGCATAGCGCATGGAAAAGATCAAGAGTAAGGAGAGCTTACTCATGACATTCATGCGATAGCCGGGATGTTTATGATGGATCTCTGACTGGATATCCAGCAGGAGATTTTCCACAAAGAGCTGTTTGGATCCTTCAATGTTCAGTACCCCTTCGTGGGCCTGGAAAAATTCCCGTACATCCAGGTCGCCGAACTGGGAGAAAAAAGATGCAAAGGGTTCTTCGGCAAATTCGATCAGGATACGGTCGTGATAAGAACCGCAGGCCATGCTGGTCTTGTGGATCTGATTGCGGTTTACGAATACCAGACTGCCTTTCTTAATGTGATAGGTGTGACTGCCGATAAAGTAAAAACGCTCACCTTCCACGAGATAATAGATTTCATATTCATCGTGCAGATGCTTGGTTGGCATGTTGTATTCGTAATCACGGATCACACGGTCGATGGTGATGCCGTCCAGAGATTCTTCAAAGATGGTCTGACGCATGGAAAAAACCTTTCACAGAAAGTCAATTTGATAGGAAAACAGATAAATATAGTTTGAAAACAGCACATTTCAATGTGATATTCTGGCTATATAATATAAAATTTACCGATCGTTGTCTAGAGCAACGGAAAGAGGACAGAGCAGATGAAATACAGTGAAAATACAGTAAAAGATGTGACCATCGCCTATATCGGAGGTGGATCGAGAGGCTGGGCCTGGACCTTTATGACCGACCTGGCAAGAGAAGAGAGGCTGTCGGGAACGATCCGGCTGTACGATATTGACAGACAGGCAGCGGAAAACAACGGGATCATCGGAAACCACATCACCGCGCAGAAAGACGCAGTGGGGAAGTGGGACTATCAGGTAGTAGATACCTTAAAGGAAGCCCTTTGCGGTTCGGACTTTGTGGTGATCTCCATTATGCCTGGCACCTTTGATGAGATGGAAGTGGATGTGCACATGCCGGAAAGACTGGGGATCTACCAGTCGGTAGGAGATACTGCGGGCCCCGGAGGTATGATCCGTGCCCTGCGGACGATCCCCATGTTTGTCTCCTTTGCAGAAGCAATCCGGCTGTATGCGCCCAAAGCCTGGGTCATCAATTATACCAATCCCATGTCTCTTTGCGTAAAAACGCTCTATGAGGTATTTCCGGAGATCAAAGCCTTTGGCTGCTGTCATGAGGTATTCGGAACCCAGAATGTACTGGCCGGGATCCTCAAAAAAGAAGGATATGTGACAGAAGACATCGACCGTCATGATATCCATGTAAACGTGCTGGGGATCAATCATTTCACCTGGTTTGACTATGCTTCCTATAAGGGAATGGATCTTTTTCCGATCTATCGGAAATATATAGAGGAACATTTTGAGGAAGGTTATGACTCCGGTGCTACGGAAAACTGGGCGAATAAATGCTTTGCCTGCAAGCACCGGGTGAAGATGGATCTGTTCAGGCGTTTCGGACTGATCGCGGCTGCAGGCGATCGCCATCTTGCGGAGTTTATGCCGGGAGAAGAGTATCTGAAAGATCCGGATACCGTTGCGATGTGGGATTTTGGACTGACCAGTGTGGCATGGCGGAAGGAAGATCTGAAAAATCGTCTGGATAGGGCGAAAAAACTGGCTCATTTTGAAGAAGAGATCCCGCTTACCCCTACCGGAGAGGAAGGGATCCTTCTGATCAAGGCCCTTTGCGGCCTGGAGAGAGTGGTGAGTAACGTAAATATTCCCAATACCCATGGGCAGATCGCCAATCTTCCGGAAGAAGCCGTAGTCGAAACCAATGCGATCTTTGAAAGGGATGCCATCCGTCCGGTATTTGCCGGAAAACTTCCGGGCAATGTGCTGGACCTTATGTTACCCCATATCCGTAACCATGAAAGGATATACAAAGCTGCGACAGAGTGCGACAAAGCACCGGTTTATGAAGCCTTTAAAACCGATCCTCTGGTGAAGGGACGTGCAAACGATAAGGATATCGAAAAACTGGTGGACGATATGATCGAAGCAACTGCGGGGTATCTGCCTGCTGGATGGAAAAAGTAAAAAAACGCTAGGCCTTATTTATCCCAGAAATTCCAGGATCTTCATGGAACGGTCCAGACGCATGACTTCGGAGATATTTTCCAGGTCTACGCCCGTTAATTCCGTGATCTTCTTAAGACGATAGGTTAAGGTATTGCGATGCACGAAAAGGGCGGCTGCCGTATCCTTACTGCTAAGGCCACAGTCAATGTAGCTTTTTAAAGTAGTCAGGAGCTGGCCGTCCTTTTCTTCGTCGTATCTGGTAAGGATGTTGATGGCCGGATGGACGTAGTCCAGGAAAGCATCCCGGTTTGGACATTCATTCAGGATCTGATAGAACTCATAGTTTTTCCAGGCATGGAAACGCTCCTTGTGGCCCAGCTTTGCGGCCAGGGCAAAGGAGTTTCGGGCAAGGCGATACTGCCTGGGGATCTCATCGATATAGTGGAACACGTTGCTGTTTGCGGCATCGTAGATCTGCTCATAGAGCGTGGAAGTGTGCATTTTCTCCCAGAGAGCATCTTCGTCTTCGATACGGATGAAGCAGACGATGTAGGTGTGATAGACGAATACATGCAGCGGCTGCTCAAAATCGTGGAGCTGATTGCGCAGGTAATTAACATCGTGGAGGGTGTTAAACCGTCCGCGGAACAGATACATCTTAAGAGAAGCCGGAAGCTGCAGCGTCTTGGATAAAAGTGTGGTCTCACCTTCGTCGATGGGAGAACCGTTTAAGAGATTGGTCAGGATCTCGGAGGATGCACTTAAAAACAGGTCGCTGTACTCTTCATGATAGCGAAGGGCTTTGGCCAGCTTTTTGCTGATCCGGGGAAGGAACTGCTGGTGATAGGGCTGGATCCCTTTTTTATTATCCAACAGGATGATATAGCCGATGTGATGCTTTTTGTAAAACAGCAGGGAACAGAGCTTGATCTCATCGGATACGGGGCAGGTAATGAAAAAGGATTCCGAGGTTTTGGGAAGACGCTCATTGGGCAGCATTTCATTGATGGCCTTGATGAATTCATAGGTACAGTAGCCCCGTTTTACATTTTCGGTCCACAGAGCATCGGTTACCTTGATCTTACGGGAATAATCGATGACATGGAATCCCAGGTCGATGATCACAATGGATCTGCCGAGGAATTTGGCTGTTTTTTCCACCAGAGCGTGGAAATCTTCATTTTCATAAAGAGGCCCAAAGACGCTGCGATAGGTATCCTCATAGGTTTCCTGTTGCAGCGTTTCTTCTTTTTGCTGATCGCTGTAAAGGAGCTGCGCCATATCCCGCACATAGCTCTCTAACTGTTCAGCGGATATCTGAATCTGATCTTCTTTGATCTTGGCGTCGTAGCTGGTGGTTAACAGCTCACGCATATAGAGGTTTTTTTCGTCCATTTGATCCTTATATGTCCGGTCGGTGTAAAAACGCCGGAGTATTCTGAATAATTCTTATTATAATCAAATTGTGCGCCGTGCACAATAGAGGCGGAAAGATTTCGTGTCCCGTAGCCGTATCCTTTTAAAAGCCTTTTTCCTTATAATTTTAACAGGAAAGACAGGAGCGCTTTACACTGCAACGTCCCTGTATCGTAAAAAGAATGGCAGTGTGGAAAGAGGTAAAAAATGGCTTACGAAAAAATCTTTGAACGCGGCCGTATCGGTTCTCTGAACCTTAAGAACCGTGTGGTCATGCCGGCAATGGGTGTGTCTCTTGCACAACAAAACGGCGAAGCAAACGAGCACATCATTCGCTACTATGAGGAACGCGCCAAGGGCGGCGTTGGTCTGATTATCACGGAGATCTGCCGCGTAGAACCGGTATACGGTACGGCGATCCCCAATCAGCTGGGTGCTTATGAAATGGGACAGATCCCTCACCTGGAGAGATTAGCGGAGCGTGTGCACAAATACGGCACAAAGATCTTTTTACAGCTTCAGCATCCCGGACGGGAAAACAAGTCTTCCATGATCGGTGGCAGACAGATCGTTGCTCCCAGTGCGGTTATGTGTAAAGTAACCCAGGAGATGCCCAGAGCGCTTACCACAGAAGAAGTACAGGATCTGGTAAAGGCCTTTATCCGCGGCGCAGTATTTGCCAAGATCGCAGGCTTTGACGGTGTGGAACTCCACGCTGCTCACGGCTATCTGTTAAATGAATTCTTATCTCCTTATACCAACAAGCGTACTGACCGCTACGGCGGAAGCTTTAATAACCGCATCCGTATCATGGAGGAGATCATCACCGGTATTCGTTTTATGTGCGGCCCTAAGTTTGCTATCTCCGTTCGTATCAGTGCGGATGAGTTTGTAGAAGGCGGCCTTAAGTTAGAGGACGGCGTTAAGATCGCCCGTACCTTAGAGAGCTTTGGCATTGACGTGATCAATGTCAGCAGCGGTATCTACGAAAGCTCCACCACCATCGTTGAGCCTGCAAGTTTTGCACAGGGTTGGAGAAGACATCTGGGAACGGCGGTTAAGAAAGCCGTTAAGATCCCCGTTATCGCAGCCAACAACATCAAGGATCCCGAGGTGGCAGAAGAACTGCTGGAAACCGATGTATGTGACTTTGTAGCTTTAGGACGTGCCCATCTGGCAGATCCCAACTGGGTTAAGAAGACCAAGGAAGGCCGTGCAGACGAGATCAACAAGTGTATCGGATGTCTCTACTGCTTCGGCAGCTTAAGTGAAGGCAGCCACATCAAGTGTGCAGTCAATCCCAGATGCGGCCGTGAAGTGGAGTACTCCAGGGTGGTTAAGAACGGTAATGGCAGAAAGGTTGCCATCATCGGCGGCGGCCCTGCAGGTATGCAGGCAGCTCTGACCTTAAGCGAGCGTGGTTTTGCTCCCGTTCTCTTTGAGAAGGAAGATCACCTTGGCGGACAGCTCAACGTTGCTGAGAAGCCTTTATTAAAGGAAAAACTGGGCGCTTATAAGAATTCTCTCATCGCCCGCGTGACCAAGGATCCCAACATCGAGGTTCGCTTAAACTGCGCAGCAGATGCAGAAGCTGTTAAGGCTGTAAATCCTGTGGGTGTATTTATCGCAACCGGCGGAACACCTATCGTTCCCAAGATTCCCGGCATTGACGGTGCAAATGTTATGTCTGCGGAAGATGTTCTTCTTGGCAGAAAAGAAGCGAAGGGTAAGGTTGCTGTTATCGGCGGCGGCGTAACCGGTCTGGAAACCGCAGAGACCCTGGGCGACAAGGGATGTCAGGTGACTCTGGTCGAGATGATGAAGGATGTAGGAACCGGTCTGTACAAGTCCGTTCTCTTTGACATGATGGCCCGTTACCAGAAGATGGGCATCGTGGTTAAGACCTGCGAGCGCTTAATGAGCATTGGTGAAAAGGATGTTACCCTGATGAACACCGTGACCAGCCAGATGTCCAAACTGGAAGCTGATACCGTAGTTATCGCCCTTGGCGTAACACCGGTCAACAAGCTGGTAGATGAGTTCTATAACACCTTTGAGAATGTTTTTGTCTTAGGTGATGCAAACCGCTCCGGAAGGATCGTGGATGCGACCTTCGATGCCAACGGACTTTGCTCTACATTTTTAGCGGATGAATAATCGGGAGGTTAACGTACATGAAAGAATTTGAAAATAAAGTTGCCCTGATTACAGGTGCAGCCAACGGATTCGGCGCAGAATTCGTTAAGGAAGCCTGCAAGCGGAAAATGAAGATCGCTGCAGTAGACATCGAAGGATGCGAGCTTACCAAAGTTGTGGAGGAAGCAAAGGCACAGGGTGCTGAGATCATCGGCATCGAAGCGGACCTCACCAGATATGAGGAGGCTGAAAAGGTCGTAAACAAGGTGATGGAAACCTACGGCCAGATCGACCTTTTAATGAACAATGCAGGTATCGCGGTTCCCGGAGAAGTATGGAAGCTGCCGGTACGTGACTGGGAGTGGATCTTCCATATCAACGTAATGAGCCATGTTTACTTTATGAAGCTGGTTATTCCCATCATGTTAAAGCAGGGAACTCACTGCCATATCGTCAACACCGCTTCGGTTGCAGGCCTGATCACCAGTAACGGTATGCCTGCTTACCATACCACCAAGCATGCAGCGGTTGCACTGGCAGAAAGTACTTCCTACGATCTTCAGGCCATCGGTGCAGACATCGCTGTCAGCGTATATTGCCCCGGCTT